>VFQN01000564.1_pt1 | contig 67893 bp, 55 predicted proteins | sample 3512371 | NCBI WGS metagenome assembly VFQN01 (sample SAMN10412370, study PRJNA504923) | tailings metagenome | isolation source: Replicate 2 from Balatoc abandoned mine | place: Philippines: Itogon, Benguet | collected 2017-08-28 | reverse complement strand
TTCGCTAGCAAGCGGAAAAAACGACTTCCTCGCTGGCGCTTCGGGCTCGTGAATTTTCCGGCCTATCCCAGCAGCGACGTGCCGCCGCGGGCTTCCTTGACGACCAGTTGGATGAAGTGCATTTTTCGCAGCACGGGGCGGGACATCACGAAGGGGTAAAAATCGTGCTGTCCCATGCTGCGGGCCAGTTCGTTCAGGACTGTGGTGAGCTGAACCCAGGAATTCACCAGCAAAATGACCCGCGCCGCATCCGGATCTTTCGGATCATAAAGATCGTCGATGGTAAACGGCTCTACCGCCTGCTCGACGTCCTCGCCGCGCAATCCAAAGCGCAAGGCCGTATCGAGACTGTCGACGACGTGTAGATAGTGCGCCCAGGTTTCCGCCCAGTCTTCCCAAGGATGGATCGAGGCGTAGGAGCTGATGTGCTGATCCGGCCAGTTCGCGGGCGGCCCGTCGTTATAGTTTCTCTGGAGCGCTGCCGCGTAGTCCTCGCGTTCATCGCCGAACAGTTCGCGGAACTTGTCCAGCCAGGGAGTGTCCTGAATCAGCCGATCCCAGTAATAGTGGCCGATCTCGTGCCGCAAATGTCCCAGCAACGTCCGGTACGGCTCGTGCATTTCCTGCCGGATCTTCTCACGGACGGAATCGTCCGCTTCTTCCACGTTCAGCGTAATCAGGCCATCGGCATGTCCCGTAAGGACGCGCGGCCCTTCCGCCGGCGAGCGCAGAAAGTCGAACATCACGCCGTGGTCCGGGTCTTCGCTCACTTTCGAGACCACAGGCAGGCCGAGATTGAGCAACTGGGCGACGAGCCGGCGTTTGGCGTTCTCGATCTTCCGCCACCACTGGCCATTCTCCGGATCATCCAGATCGGGAATGGTGTTATTCAGCCGGCACGAACGGCACAAGGTCTCGGTTTCATCGGCCCGCACCAACCAGTTGCAGCCGGCAGGGGAAGAAAAGTTCTCGCACAGTTTCCAGAGCGGCGCGTCGGCGTTCCCGTTATCGGTCTTCCAGGTGCCGGGAACATCGCCCGGTTCGAGCGCCACGACCTGTTGAACTTCCGGTTCATAGCCTAGCGGCGATTGACAACCGAGGCAAATACTGTTGTTGAAGAAGATCGGCCGGCCGCATCGGCAACTGAAGGCACTGCGACGACCGGAAGGCTCCTCCAGTCGCCACGCTTCGACCAGACGCTTCGTAATCGCTTCAAAGATGTTCAGCATGATTCCGCTTTCCGCACGGCCTCCGATTGCCGGAGAGTTTGAACCTGGCACAGTCCCCGACGCCGGGAAATCTGCACCACCGTGCTATTGCCAGCTTAGCGGGCGGCTTGCCGGTTTGCGAAACCATTCACGAGGGAGAAATGCCGCGGAGCTTATACTGCCCGCGGCGTGAAATGATTTGTTTCTCTCTATATTGTGTCCGCTGGGCAGAACGTCTCATGTTTGACCGGGTACGGCATAGCGATGAACTCCCGCCAAACCACGGCGGTCGAGTCAGACGGCTTGCTCCCGCCCGCCCGGCGACGGCAGACGCCACCCCGCCATGGCCATGCTGGCGAAATCAGTTCGCCGGCTGGACACAGATCAGCCTGGTTACTGCCAGTTCTCCCGGATTCGCCGCGACCGGATGTCGCCCTTGGTGCAGAACGGACAACCGCACGGCTTCCTGCCTTTCGCTGCCGGGAAATATCGCCAGCCGATCAACTGCGGAACTTCGGCGATCCTGTGGATCTCACCCGGTTCAATCTTGCGGGGAATCAAGACCTCAAACCCCTCCAGGTCATCCTGGTTGAAGAAAACTCTGACTGCTTCCGCAGCCGTCATTTCGACATGATTCCGGTTGTAGTGACCGACCAGTACCGGTTGGTCGTCTGATATTCGGACGTAAACGCCGACCAGCGTACGCGTCCCTCGCCGCTTCAGTTCGCGCAGCCATTGATGAGAGAGATAGAAATTATCGGTCACCGGCACTGCGAAGACGACCCGCTCATATCCGGCCTGCCACGGCTGCCTGATCCGTCGCGGCTTGAGACCGGAGCGACGAATTGCCTCGCGACTGTTATCTGGAGCCAGATGCACGAACATCGCCGTGAGTCAGACTTCACCGGGATTGTTTCCCACTATCCCCTTCTGGAATTACAATCCGCCGCCTGGAACTATGGAAAGATCACCGACTCACCACGACTGAAATCATGTCCCAGGAGAATTTTTTGCGCGGCTCGCGTAATTTTTGAGCCGCCAGCTTCCGAAGGTTCAATGGGCGAGATCGTGGAATAATCGCTGCGTTCATCGCAGACTCGGCGCAGATCGAGAATGGGAAAGTGTGCTACGGCGGATTCGCGAATAATGAGATCATTAAACAACGAGAGTGCCATGCGTTCATGGGACTGAAGGTCGGGAACCGCATCGTAGATTGTGCAGGTGATAGCCGGCAGGTTCGTTGTCCGGATGGCCCGGATCAATTGCTGGTATCGGGCTCGAAAATCACTCACTGCTATGGTCAGTTCTGTCAGAATCGTCCCGGAGTCTGTTTGCGGAGAATTGACGAGCGAGGAACAGAGAAGTGCATCATTGCCCCCGGCACTGATGAGCAGGTGCGTCGCATCTTTCGGCAGACGATCAAGCTGTCGCAACACATCCTCAACGCAGGCCCCGTCCTGTGCCAGCAATGTAACCTGCCAGTCGCCCGACAACCGGCCGCGCAACTGTTCGACAACCGGCGGTCCATCCGGAACATAAGCGCCGTTGTCAAGAATAGAATCTCCCAGCAGCACAAGATTCATGATTTCTACCGCTCTGAAATTCGCCCCGTTTCCATCCTGGGCGATGACACACGCAGGCCATCAAGGTTCACTGTGTGAAAGTCTCATTTCAAATTCTGTAGCTGGCTCGGAACCAGCCGAGTTCTGGAATCCCGGCAATCCCCGCGAGCGAGTTATCGATCGACCATGCACTCGGTGAAGAAGCCCGGGCGAAACCCAGTTTCGCTCACGGTGTGGTCAGGGCGGGCTCTCCGACGGGCTCCGCTGCTGGCGCGGTATTCGTTTCCGGGACACTCAGAGCGAACAACGCCAGGGCAGCGATGGCGACGCTGCTGAGAAAATAGAACCCGCCGTTGTAGCCGAAGCGGTCGACCACCAGTCCGGTGCCGGCGTTGCTGGCCGCAGCGCCCAGACCGATGGCCGTGGCGATGATCCCCTGAACCAGGTTGAACCGGCCGGTGCCATGCGTGAGATCTGCGATCATCAGCACCGCTACCACGCCGAAGATGCCAGCGCCGACGGCATCCAGCACCTGGTTGGCAATCAGCCACGCAGGTGAATCCGTCAGGGTATAGAACCAGCCGCGGAACGGCAGGACCGCGAAGGCAATCAGGAAGACCGGTCGCCGGCGGAACGCAGCCGCGCGACTGGCGAGGATCGCGACCGGCACCATCACCACCTGGGCGACAATGATACAGACTGCCATCAGCGTTTGTGCCGTCGCCTCGTCCTGATGGCCGACTTTCTGTCCCACGAGCGGTAACATCGCGGCGTTGGCAAAGTGGAACAGTACCACGGACGCTGTGAACCAGAGAATGCGGCGATCCTGCAACACCGTTTGCCAGGGCACGATGGTCGGTTCCACGACACCATCGGCCCCGCGGGCCAGATCGTGGTTGATATCGCCGGGTCGAATGAAGGTGGCAGCGATCGCACTGCACAGCGACATTCCCGCCACGGCGCAGAAGATGCCCAGCGAACCCCACAGGTGATTCGCCAGAATCGCCAGACCGGCGGCCGTCACGTTGCCGGCATGGAAACAGGATTCATTTCTGCCGGCACGCGATGCCAGCCGGTTCCGGCCCACCAACCCGAGGCTGACAGCTGCCAGGGCCGGAAGAAAGACGGTCACTGCCATGCCCGTGAAGAACTGGGCGGCGTACACGAAGGCCCGGGATTGCCAGAAATACAGGGCGATTGACATGATGCCCACAGACAGCGCTGCCGCGCTGATCGCGCGGGTTTTATGCCAGGTCCGGTCGATCCAGGCGCCGGTCAGCGTCTGGGTCAGCACCGTGCCGAGGAGCAGCATCGCCATCGCCATGCCGGCATCTCCGGCACTCCAGCCCCGGCGGGAGGTCAGGTCGATGATCAGAAACGGCCCCAGTCCGTCCGCGACGTCTGCCAGGAAAAAGGCGGTCACATCCAGGGCGCGCTCACTGGCTTGCGTTGACCGGTCGCGGGGTGATCTCTCGAGAGAGTCCATGTCAGCTCACAATTCCTGCAGCCGCGGGACGTCAGAGCATGCGGCAAGCTTCCGGCGAGAATTTCGCAGGATGAAATCGGTTGTGGACAGCGCACACGACCGAATGCGAATCACGAGCGGAACACGAAATACACCGCTCCGCACAGACAGAGTCCTGCCCACAGGAAATTCAGGCTGAGCGGCCGCTGCATGTAGAAAATGGCGAACGGCACGAACACCAGCAGGGTGACCACTTCCTGCAGGATCTTGAGCTGGCCGAGCTGGATGTGATTCATGTCGCCAAACCGATTGGCCGGCACCTGCACCAGATACTCAAAGAACGCAATCAGCCAGCTGACCAGTACTGCGATATACCACGGCTTTTCCGCCAGATCCTTCAGATGCCCGTACCAGGCAAACGTCATGAAGATATTGGAAACCGCGAGCATACCAGCCACAGCCAGCACGGTTGTCAGTTGCACAAAAACTGCTTTCGAGAGAAGAAGGAATTGACGTTCCACGTGAGCATAAAAAGCCCCGCCAGGGCAATGGCAGGACTTCCCGGGAGGCACGATCTTCATCCCGCCGATGGAACGTGAACTACGGGTTCGGCAGGAGACATTACGGCGACGATCGAGCGTATTCAATTCCCGCTGAATTCGCAGGGAAGGAGGATTGCGGAATCCTTGCATCTCCGTCAGGCAGGACGGTTTTCTTCCGGCGCATGCAGAAGCCCAGCCATGGGCATGGCTGGGCTTCCCGGGACATTCGAGATCAATTCACTGCGACTACGCTTCCGCGTTCCAGTCCTGAATCGCTTTCACGCGCGGCGTGGGATTCTGGATGATCGCTTCCAGTGCCTGCACGACGGCGTGGCAACCGGGCAGGGTGGTCACGCACGGCACGCCGTTCATGACGGCTGCTGCACGGATCTTGCCTTCGTCCGTCCGCGGTCCCTTGCCGCTGGGCGTGTTGAAGATGAACTGGATCTCGCGGTTGGCCATCAGATCGAGGAGGTTCGGTCGGCCTTCCTGCAACTTGCGGATCGATTCCACCTCGATACCCGCCTCCCGCATCACGCGGGCGGTGCCGGACGTGCAGACGATGCGGAAACCCAGGTCCTTCAGCCGTTTGACTGACGGAATCAGACTTTGTTTATGCCGGCCGGACAGGCTGATGAACACGGCCCCCTTGTCGGGCAGCTTGTTCCCGGCGGCGATCTGGCTCTTGGCAAACGCGATCGGGAATTCGGAATCGATCCCCATCACCTCACCGGTCGACTTCATTTCCGGTCCGAGGATGATGTCCACGCCGGTGAAGCGATTGAACGGGAACACGCTCTCTTTCACGCTGATGTGCTTCGGAGTGACTTCCTTCGTCAGGCCGAGTTCCTGCAGCGTCAGCCCGGTCATCACCTTGGCAGCGAGTTTCGCCAGCGAGACGTTGGTCGCCTTGGAGACGAACGGAGACGTACGGCTGGCTCGCGGATTCACTTCCAGGATGTAAACCAGATGCTCGCCGTGCTGCTGCTTGACGGCGAACTGGATATTCATCAGGCCGCGCACCTGCAGTGCCTTCGCCAGGGCATACGTGGCCTGCTTGATTTCCTGGACGACCGAATCCGGCAATGTGTACGGCGGCAGCACACACGCAGAGTCGCCGGAATGCACGCCGGCCTCCTCAATGTGTTCCATCACGCCGCCGACGATCGTCGTCTGTCCGTCCGAAATCGCATCCACGTCGACTTCGATCGCGTCTTCCAGGAACTTGTCGATCAGCACCGGTCGGTCCGGCGAGGCAGTGACGGCATCCGTCATGTAACGGCGAACCGACTCCGTATCGTAACAGATCTGCATCGCCCGGCCGCCGAGGACATAACTGGGCCGCACCAGCACCGGGAACCCGATGCTGTCCGCGATGTTACAGGCGCCTTCCGCAGCAATGGCGATTCCGTTCGGCGGCTGGCGCAGATTGAGGTCTGCCAGGATCTTCTGGAACCGGTCGCGATCCTCCGCGGCATCGATCATGTCGGGACTCGTGCCGATGATCTTCACACCGGCCGCTTCCAGACCCTTGGCCAGATTCAGCGGCGTCTGTCCGCCAAACTGCACAATCACGCCATCCGGCTGCAGGCGCTCGTAGATATTCAGCACGTCTTCAGTGGTCAACGGCTCGAAGAACAGCAGGTCCGACGTGTCGTAATCGGTCGAGACGGTTTCCGGATTCGAGTTGACCATCACGCTTTCGATGCCGAGTTCACGCAGGGCGAACGAAGCCTGACAGCAGCAGTAGTCGAATTCAATCCCCTGGCCGATGCGGTTGGGACCACCGCCGAGAATCATCACGCGGCGTTTGTCGGTCCGCGGTCCCGGCGCTTCGCACTCGTCTTCGTAGGTGGAGTAATAGTAAGGCGTGTAGGCTTCGAATTCGGCAGCGCAGGTATCCACCTGTTTGAACGTGGCGTTGATGCCCAGTTCCTTGCGACGGCGGCGAACGTCCCCTTCCACCGCGTCCCACCAGAAAGCCACCTGGGAATCGGAGAAACCGGCCCGCTTGGCCTTGCGGATCAGGTCCGCGCTGGCAGCTTCCAGTCGCGTCACTGCCCGGATCTCGTCTTCAATCGCCACCAGTTCCCGAAGGTGATTCAGGAACCACGGGTCGATGTGTGTCAGCTCATGCACGGCTTCGACCGACATTCCGGCCTTGAACGCATAGCGGATGTAAAACACCCGATGTTCGTTCGGCGTCGCCAGCTTGCTGTCGATGTCATCCTGCGATGGCTGGGCAGGCGTGCCCCACAGATCTTTCTTGCCGCCACCCAGGCCGAAGTGGCCGATTTCCAGCCCTCGCAGCGCCTTCTGGAACGATTCCTTGAACGTGCGACCGATCGCCATCGTCTCGCCGACCGACTTCATCTGCACGGTGAGTTGCGGATCGGCTTCCGGGAACTTCTCGAAGGTCCAGCGGGGAATTTTGGTGACGACGTAATCGATCGTCGGTTCAAAGCACGCGAGTGTTTCGCGGGTGATGTCGTTGGGAATTTCATCGAGTCGATAACCCACTGCCAGTTTCGCGGCGATCTTGGCGATCGGAAACCCGGTCGCCTTGGATGCCAGGGCACTGGACCGGCTCACACGCGGATTCATCTCGATCACGACCATGCGGCCGGTTTGCGGATGAATCGCGAACTGCACGTTGGAGCCGCCGGTCTCGACGCCGATTTCCCGGATGCAGGCGATGGTGGCATCGCGCATCCGCTGGTATTCCTTGTCGGTCAGCGTCTGGGCAGGAGCGACGGTGATCGAGTCGCCGGTATGCACGCCCATCGGATCGAAGTTCTCGATCGCGCAGATGATCACGCAATTGTCGGCACAATCACGCATCACTTCCATCTCGTACTCTTTCCAGCCAATGATCGACTCCTCAAGGAGGACTTCATTGACGGGCGAGAGCATCAGCCCCTTGCGGACTTTCTCATCGAACTCCTCGCGGTTGTAGGCCACCCCACCGCCGGTGCCGCCCAGCGTGAAGCTGGCGCGAATGATCATCGGCAGACCGATCTCATCCAGCGCCCGGTAGGCCTCTTCCATCGTATGGACGGCGTGGCTCTTGCAGACGTCGAGACCGATCTTCACCATCGCCTGCTTGAACGCATCCCGTTCCTCGGCCTTGGCGATCACGTCGGCCTTGGCGGCGATCAGCTCGCAGCCGAACTGTTCAAGGATGCCGCGGCGATGCAGCTCCATCGCCAGATTCAGGCCCGTCTGGCCGCCCAGGGTGGGCAGCACGGCGTCCGGCCGCTCCTGCTCAATGATCCGGGCGACGTAATCGACCGTAATCGGCTCGATATAGGTGCGGTCGGCCATTTCCGGGTCGGTCATGATCGTCGCCGGGTTCGAGTTCACCAGGACGACTTCGTAACCTTCTTCCCGCAAGGCCTTGCAAGCCTGCGTGCCGGAGTAATCGAATTCGCAGGCCTGGCCGATCACAATGGGTCCAGAGCCGATGATCAGAATCTTCTTGAGATCGGTACGCTTGGGCACGGGGGACAGCTTTCGAGGCGAGGGGCACGGCCATCCAGCGGCAGCAACCTCCTACGGGCACAAAGGTTGCGCAATTAGCGGCAGTTGGACGGTTTGCGCGCAAAACTAGCCAAGCGTAACAAGCAGGGCGCGAGAATCAAGGTAACCCGCCGAACCAGCCACAGGATGGCCGTTATTCACCATTACATGTTCCGATCACCGCTCTCGACGATCCCCCTGCCGGATGCTAGAATCCCTCTCACGTGACCGATGAAATCCCCCGTGACTGACAGCAATGCCAGCCACACACAGGATTTACACCCGGCCCGCACCCGTCCACCGGGACGGCCGGCGTTCAAAACCAAATCGTGCCGCCCCGCCACCTCAAACGGAGCCACGAATACGTTCTGAAACAAACCCGCAAGATCCGGCTGAACTCTCTCAGCGCGAAATAAACAACAGGGCGATTAGTTCAGAGGCTAGAACGCCACCCTTACAAAGTAGCGTTCGCCCACAAAACAAGCTGAAAAACCAGCATTCTTCGGTTGGCTGAAACAAAAAACCAGCCGATAATCCCTGACAATTGTTTCCACGATTGTTTCAGGGTTCTCACCAATGGCCGATAAGCGGGTCCGCCGTAAGAAACCGGCGTATGCGAAAGAACTGACTCCCGACTGGAAATCCGGACGGTGGAAGTCAGGCAAATTCGGCAGACAGTGGTACTCGAAACACCCGCTCACCGAAGACGGTTATCAGTCTGCTTTACGGGAATTCCGCCTGTACGCTGCTGAACAGACACAACGTCAAGAGGCGGGAGACAAGCCGAACGCAGTCCAATATCAGACCGCCCTGCAGAACCGAATGCAAATTGTGGAAGCATGTGCCAGCTTTCTTTCCCGGTTTGCTGAAGGAAACCCACCACCGACTCTGTTTGAAGTCACGATCGCTGAAGCTGACTTCAGGTCTGAAGAAAACACACTCCCCCATGAGGTTCTGATTGCAAAATTGCATGGGGACTCCGAAGAGAGACTTCGGGACATCGCTGCGGGGCATTTGGGTCGATCAGCAAGCCGTGAAGACGCGATTTCGCTGTTTACGAACGTCTCATTTGACCAGTTTACGGAAATTGAATGGAACGCTGAGCAGAAGCATTATCACCAGCTTCAGGTACAAATGGCAGCGGAGTGTTCTCAACTCCGGACATGGTTCAAGAGGAAGCGTCCACCGGAACTCGATCGCATCGAAACCCTCCCCATAATGCCGGGAATAACCGCAAACCGATGGACCACAAAGCTGTTAGCCGAATTTGGCATAGTTCAAAGATACACAAAACCAGTTGCTGCAGAACTGACCGTTTCGGCACAGGTTGGACGGTATCTCAAAACGCAGCAGGAAAGAACGAGACCGGGAGCCAGCAAACCGCTCAGCCAGCAACGATTTCTCCTGATGAAAGGGCATCTAAACCACCTTACCGCTGTTCTCGGGCAGCGTTCATCCGCTGAGTTGATGGCTGCAGATGTGTCACAGTTTGCCAATGCGATCGGGCAGAAGGTTAAAGATAAGCAGCTTTCCAGCAGCACAGCGAACGACATCCTTAAATTCGGGAGACGATTCATTGAATGGCTCTGGCAAACCGAGACGTTGCCCAACCTCCCCCGGAACCTGAACCAGCTCACTTATAGCGTGACACAGCCAGCTCCACAGACAATCGGTAAGGACACAATCTCCCGCCTTCTGTCTGCTGCTTCTGATCGAACGAAACTATTCCTACTGCCGATGCTTAACTGTGGTATGACACAAAAGGATGTGTCTGATCTGAGGCCGTCAGAAGTTGACTGGTCGACCGGACGCATCAAGCGAAAGCGTTCTAAACGTCAGTTCGACGAGAAAGCGGCCACCGTCGACTATCCCCTTTGGTCAGAGACCTTCCGCCTCCTGAAAGCCATCGGAAGGCAAACCGGTGACCGTGTCTTTCTGTCAGATGTTGGCAAGCCACTAGTCGAGAAAGGCGAACGGACAAACGGCAGCAGCCTAAATACGGACCTGATTCGTCAGTCGTTTCTACGACTCTGCAAGAGGAAGGATCTCATTCTAACTGGTGTGTCCCTGAAGCAGTTTCGCAAGACTGCTGCCAGCGAACTGGATCAACATCCCGAGTTCTCGCGATACGCACAATTCTTTCTGGCACATTCAGGCGAAACGCTAGCTGACCGGCGATATGTGGTGCCTTCACAAGAACGGTTTGATGCTGCCGTTAAGTGGCTCGGGGAGCAACTCATTTCCTAAGTGGACTCTATTTGAACAATATGGTAACTATTGCAGCACAAATGCTGCCAGCAGTGCTAAACTGAATACTTCTAACAACAAACGAGAATTTGCGATCACAAATTTGACTTAGAACATAAATATGTTCTGCAATGTCTTTTGCTAAGCGATCATCGTCTCTCTTCAACACGTTCTTTACAAATGCTTCTGTAGACCCATGTGCAAGAATATCACTCCAGAAAATGTACCCGAGATTCTGTGAGGCCGGAGAAGGGGAAATCTCTTTCCAGAATCGAAGTGAACGCAGTGGTCTGCTCCATAATCGAGGTATTAAAGCAAACACCGCCGCAATAAACCCCGCAGCAAGCAAGAGCATCCCTATAAGGCTTAAGGCGGCGGCGGCAATGCCAGTAAGTGTAGAACAGTCCGAACCTTCACCGCCCATAAACAAATGATGCACGTCGATACTAATCAACACACCGAGAAATGCGGAAGTCCATGTCGCCACAACACCAGCTTTAGCGTCCGCAAACTTAATGTATTCGTTTATGTAGCTGTGGGTGTTCCATAGAAATTCGATCGAATGTCCACGCTCCACAAGACTCATGCACTACCTCACTCTATAGTTGAGTACTCTGGAATCGACAACAAATAATACCTCATACCACTTGTGCTGCTACGGGGCACAAGATTCGCTTTACCGTTCTTTGATGTTGGGAAAGAATCTCTCGCCCCAGATGTGAGCCGAATTTCAGAATTACCGTCGTGAAGTTTGCAGGCGTTGTTGACCGGTGGACCGTACGCTGTCGTCTCCTGAGACTTCTCCGATCCAATCGTAGTGATTACTACTTTCCCCAGATCGATACCGACGCCAACTTGCATTCTTTTATCGCGTGACTTACTCCCAATATTAAATTCGAGTAAATGCGGTCCAATCATCTCCTCTACGGCTTCTACCATCGTGGTTGCACAGTCTCTTGCATCGGCGACAGATTCCGTCCGATGCTCTGCGGTTGGGGTATCCCCATTTTGAATGTTAAACATCCCAAACACCGCACACAAACCATCGCCCCTCAAGCCGGAGACGGTCCCTCTGCACTTCTCAACAATCCATGCCATCGTTGGTAAATAAGTGTGAATGGTAATGTAAGTGCCTCTCGCACCTACCTCCACAGCTCGCTGACTTGATTTCCTGAGATCGACCGAGAGAACTGTAGCAAACGCCTGAAACCCCTCAAATCGCTCCAATACAGGCAACGCTTTAGAGTAGTTCTCCGTCAATGTTCTCGACAGGTGTGCAGACGCTTTAACCATGCCATCATTTGGAAGCCTTAGATTATCAGCAACAATCGTTGAAATTCTGCAGTTTCTCCGGATCTCAGCACTTAAGTCAGCCCTACTCACTTTCATCGATGCTTCTCCTTTCGTGCTTTCGCAGCCGTCTATCCCAACTTCTTTGCCACGACCGACAGAATTTCAGAAGCCGACAAAACAAACACTCCACCGACTGGAAACACAACGAACGACATCGCGGACAGCACAGCAATCGGACTGGCATCTGGATTCATTCCTGCAGATGCAATCGCCAGCACTGTTCCCAAAGCCCCCACGATGACTGAGAGCATTCCAGCCAAATAGAGCATTCCAGCTGCTACGTCAGTCCAGAACATTGTAGTTTTCACGCTACCAATCGTGTGTTGATAGATTTCAGGATGCGTGGGCGATGCTTGTGCTTTGGCCCTCATTAATACAGGCGGACTGACTTCTACCCCGACTGTTGAACCCGCTGCAGCGATTGACTCTGTTGACTCCTGTTCGCTTTGCACGCTCGTCCCACTCGGGAGAATGACAACCGTTTCTCCACAGTTCGGACACTTGCCACGAACCGTCCTGTGTCCGTCCGGTGCTTTCAATTCTGTACCGCAGCGACATGTTGCACTTCGAGCCATCACCTCACCTCATATTCACATCAAACGCACCTGACGTACTACGTGGCGTACATTTTTACAGTATTTGCTTGCTTTGTGCCAGTCAATCTGTATCGTGGTCTTCAGTTATTCCGATTCTAACGGGGGACCACAATGAACCTTCCATTTGCAAAGCCAAAATGCGGCTGTGTGATTGAGCAGTCCTTCAGGGACTTTATCCGGCATTCTGCGGCGAATCGTTCGCTGCTGATAAGTTACTACCGGTTTCGTGTGGCACGCCCTGCCAATACCAATGCCTCTGCGGTTTTGACTAACAAACAACAGACTCTGTTCCGCTTGCTTTTCTCTCGTTTTACCAGCTTCATTGAGCAGACAAACCGGCCACTTCGGCTGAAACCAGCCAGCTTCCTTTGGCATGCCGATTCGTTGTTTCTAACCCGATTCAAATCACGACGATTCCACGGAAGGCAGACACGATGAGCTACTATTCCGTCGCCGAAGCTGCTGTCCACTTCCCGAAACCGATCTCACCGGCTGCGGTGTTGAGGAAGATCCGAGTAGGGAATAAGGGGGTTAAGCTCCGGGCACAGTTTGACGGTTACACGTACGTGACCACTCAAGAGTGGATTGACCAGTTCATTTTGGAGGTGAGCGAGACGAAGAAAACGCTCGATAAACCGATTCTCCCGCCCCATAAAGCGATGGAGCTATTCAGAGCTATGCGACCCTGTGTAAAACGAAACAGCCAGATAACTGAGAACGAAGAATAAATTGTGACTATTGTGCCATCTGTCATAGATGGGAACATGGAAATTTTTCCGTTCGATGCGGCCATGTGTCAAAAGAGAATAGACATAAAACGAAAGCAGGGGACGCAGCCAGATCACTCCAGCCACGCCCCCATAGACACATGAACTACTGTCCGCGTCTCATTCGCAAATTGGCTTGCTGCTGACGGACCGCATTGAGCACACCGTCAAGCGTACTTCCGACTGTCGTTACGTTCACATTCATCGGGCCATTGAGGTTCGTACTGTTTGTTGTCGAACTAGAACCAGTTCTTCCCCGCATGAGTTGCTTCGTGATTGCTCCGTCGAGAACCGTGCCATTCACATTCGGAATGATGAACTCAGGACCACGTTCGCCTACCAGATACGGCATTCCGCGAGTGATTGGACCACCACTTGCCCGAGCTTCTACTGGCACCTGTTTGAAAGGACTTTGGTAACCCGGATCACCGAGAGACAACGCTTGAGGCACAAAGGGATTCAGAGCGGGCACAGGCTTGCCACCAATCCCGCCTAAACCGCCGTCCATCGCTTTCAATGCGTTGATGCGATTCTGAACCTCCTGCAGCCACGGGATCAATGTTGGGTCTTTAATGTCGATCTGCGGGAGATCTTCAATCGCTACCTCAAGATTCTTTACTTTGTTCTCCAGATCCTGAAGTGATTTGATCTGCTCGTGCAGGTTCTGAATCTTCTTCGCTTCGTAATCTTGTTGTTTCTTGTAGCTTTCCTCAATCATCTGTTGAGTTTGCTGTGCTCGTATGAACCACATGTTTGCTTCGTATGGGTTCGTCGCGGAACTCGCCATCTGCAACTGATGGGATTGCAGCTTCCCCAGAATGTCACGTTGAGACTCGTAGTTTCCTGACTTACCGGCTGCAGTTGCCTGAGCCGATAGAAATTTATCCTGTGCTTTGTTCAGAAAAGCTGTCTCGTACTGTGTGACCTTATTGAAGTAGTTGTCGATGAAACCACTCCAGTAGTTCACGTAGTCTTGATTGGGGGAGAGATGCAGCCCCATCGCTTTCTTCACTTGTTCGGCTTGCCAGTTGTTCTTATTCGCTGACATCGATTTCAGAGTGCCGAATCCGGATTCTGCGAACCCGAGTCGTTGTTGTTGGGATTCCTCTTTTAACTGCTTGATTAGTTCATCGTGCTGCTTTATCTCGTTCCTGATTGCGTCGTTTCTCTGTTCGTACGTTCGCAATTGCTCTTTCGACACACGCAAAGCTTCCCGCTCCGCATCCGCCAATGCTTTTGGAGCGGCTTCCAGTGCCTCTTTCTGCTGCATTAGGTCAGCCAGCTTGAACCGTAGCGGCGAGCGGTCGACATCTCCGAGTTTTTCCGTCTTCTCGATTTCAGACACAACCCGTTGAATCTCCCGTTCCAGCAACGCAATTCGCCGCTTCATTGGATCATTTTCGATGACTGTATCCCGGAAGAAACCGGCATCAAACTTTTCGTTGTCCTGCAATCCCATCTTGTGGCGAAAGTCTGCCCGTACCCGTTCCGCCTTATCAAACTCGGCTTGTCGCTGCTGCTCAAATTTCAGTTGCTGTTGAATGTCCCGCAGCAGCACAGCTTGTTTGCCGTGTGACTCGTCTAACCTCTGATTGACTGCGTCCAAAGCATCAGAAACAGCCTTCAATGGATCAGCAGCGTTAAATGCTCTCGACCAGTCAACCAACGGAGCAATTCGTTCCAACTCTGCTCTCAGTTCGGGTAGTTTTTGCCGGATGTGATCCAGCCAAACCGATCGCGTTCCCGGGTCTTGACCACCGGCAAAAAAGCCTCCCCAGCCTTCAAGCTGTTTCCGTTTCTCCAACAGGTCTTGCACCTTCAACAGAACTGACGATAACTCCCTATCAGACACAGTGGTGAACTGTACGTTTGCCAGATCCCGCTGCAGATCCTGCCGCTTTTCAATCAGCTTGTTCATCTCATCAAGCGATTGGATCGGTTTACTAAAATCTAGTTCCTGCTCCAGATCGAAGCGGGTGAGTTCTAACAATGAGTCGTTGAAACCAGCCAGCCGATTGTCAGCGTCTGCGACAGCCTCAGAAAAGCCGACCGTTTTCGCGATGGCCGGAGCCAGCGTCACACCCATCAAACCGATCAGGGCAATCAGGCCAGCGGGTCCGCCCATCTGCGAAGCCAGAAAGGCGACATTATTCGACGCCCCCCGAATTCCCGCGTAGCTAAAGTCTTCGATCGCCTGCTGGATCTGAAACACAGCATTTACACCACCGGAACCAGACCGTAGATTTCGGGTTTCCCTGACGATGGTGTCACCTGCAGCAGCGGCCCGGCGATACGCCTGAATCTCCCGCTCTACCTCAGTGCGGATGGTGTTAATCCGTTGGGTTGATCCCGCTTCCGTGATGGCGGTAATTCGAGCTTCAGCCGCATCCCGCATCTGAGACACATTCAGCAGTGACCTCTGTTCGATCTGCTGAATCCGCTGAAGCGACTGCTGCCGGATAGACTCCCGCTCTAATGCGGTCGACCGCTCTTGTTCGACCATCATATCGTGCCAGCCACGAGCCTGACGGTAGGACTCGTCATCGAACCTAATCTTGATTGTGTACTCTTCCTCAAGTCTGGTTCTTAGCTCTTTCCTTAGCCTGTCGGCTTCTTTCAGTGCTTCCTTAATCCCTAACCCGATTTCGAGACTCAACGATTTCTCAGACATCAATATCATTCAAAACAGAGACACAGTTGAAACACGTCTACAGATCTGATTTTGACCGTAGGCTTTATACTCGGGGGGCTGAAGCAAACGGCATGCCACATCGTTGAAAGCCACCGGGCGTACTACGCAGGTACTACGTGACGTGCAGCGGAGTCAACGGCAGAGCCATAGCAACTGATGTGCCAACTCCACAAAACTATTTTCGGACTTCTTCCGGGCGAGTTGTACACAACCGGACGTTTCCGACACTTATTCAATTGACATTCACCCCGCTTCCGATATCATTTGATGTGTCAACTGACACATGCCTGATAAGGGGTCAGCGATGCAAAAGGCTTTCGGTTACGTTCGGGTGTCAACCGAACAACAAGCAACAGAGGGAATCTCTATTGAATCCCAAATTGAACGCATTAAGGCATATTGTCTCCTAAACGGGTTCGATCTGGCGGGAACCTATGTTGATGCAGGATTGAGTGGCACGCGGAGCGACAGACCAGAACTTCAGAGGGCACTTGATGATTGCTGTGCTGCGAAGGGTGTGTTGCTTGTCTACAGTCTCAGTCGTCTGGCACGTTCAACAAGACTGACAATCGAGCTTGCTGAGAAGCTTGAAAAGGCCGGTGCTGATTTAGCCTCACTTTCGGAGCGGATAGATACAACAACAGCATCGGGAAAGATGGTTTTTAGGATGCTTGCCGTACTCGCGGAACACGAACGTGATCTAGTGTCAGAACGGACGAAAGCCGTCCTTTCACATAAGAAGGCCAGCGGCGAGCGGACCGGAACTGTGCCATTCGGTTGGGATGTCGCTTCCGATGGAACAACCCTAATTGAGAACAGCGAAGAACAGCAAACTCTACGCACCATCGTCGAATTGCGAGAATCTGGACTTTCATTTCACAAGATTGCCTCACGTCTCACTGAGGCTGGGCGACTGACAAAAAACGGTAAGCCTAAATGGGTACACACCTCAGTCAGATCGATTCTGGCTCGGGCAGGGGTCTGAAATGACCAAAGACAGTAGCGATTTATGTGGACAACTAAGAAAAGCTATCCTCAACTCGGGACTGACACATTTTGCACTCGGGAAGCTCGCTGGTGTCGCTCCGGCTCAATTGGGCCGATTTATGTCCGGAAAACGGGACATCCGTCTGGAGACCGCTGCAAAGTTGGCTGCGGCCCTGAATCTGCAGCTTACAGGTGGTGATAAGAAATAGTGTGTACAACTTAGCCAGTCACAAGCTGTTGTGCTCAATAATGCAGCACACAGCAATACGCAACACATGTGCAATAACACACACTGTTGATATTCCCCACAGCCAGTACACTTCGCCCGCCCCATTTTGTTTTCTTTAAGCATTACAGTGACACATGTTGTGTTTCTAGCTGGCAGAGAAGCACAAAGAGATACTTAAACCGAACAGTACACACTCACTCTAAATCTCTCTCTGAGAGAGCACATCAACCTCACCTCCTCCCCATATACGAGTACAGTTTCAGAGAGAATTCCGGAAAACGTACCTTATGACCAATCCCAAAACTCCACTCCCGTTTTCGCCTTAATCCCTCCCTCAGCAAATGCGTCTAAAATCGCGTTAGACGCGGCTTTCGTGTCGCACGACTGAACTATCAGGGAATCGTGAATTGTGGCACAGAACGCATTCTGATGTGTCTGAGTGAATCTTCGGGATGCGGAGTCGATAACGATTTGACGTTCAGTCTTCTGGAGTGTGTGAGCCAGCCGCTTGTGACCGTTCCGCTTCATGGATCGGCAGTAGTCCGCAACAGTTGGAAATGTGTCTCCCATCCAATCGCTGACAGTTAAAGCGGATTTTGACATCCTACCTTCATGGGAGAAGACATACCTCAGAAACGCGAGCTTTGAAGCATCCCTGCCTGAAAACGAACAGTCTTCGGATACCATCTCGTAAAGCTGTCCAGATTCAGCCAGCTTGCGGAAATCTTGCACATCTGCAGCACTGGTATCTTTGCAGACACACGCGGCTAACAATAGCGGTTGTGAATTCTTCAGATCGACGGAAGCGAGAGGCAAGCCGTCAACAGTTAATGTTTTCCGCAGAACCTTAGGAACACTGGTTAGCGGTGTGTGTATACGTCCAAAATCGTCTTCTACAAAGAAGAGGCTTCCAGACGCAAACGCGGCAGTAGATTGAATTGCCTGTGCCTGCGAAAAGAAATCCAGATCCTGAATCGTCAGTTTCGCTGCAACGCTATCGATCTCAATTCTTTGCAGATTGGCGAAGAGATGGTGTAGTGTGTCAGTTTCGGTTTTTACGCTCAGCTTTGGGTTCTGCCTCTGATCTGCCAGCCTTCCCAACATTGCCTGCGATTTGGGACTGTAAATTGCCAGCCCAGCTTTCAGCACATCTGGCGAGATCCAGTATCGGGCCGATGCCCGTTGCGGTATGTGCTCTTTTGTTCTCACGACCAGTCCGAAGTCTGACAGAGTTTTGAAGACCCCGGGAATGGTTCCGTGACGAATAAAACGCTCGAATCTTGTATGAGCGACAGCAGCATCACGCCAGCGTCGGTTCAAATTCGACTTATTGTGGTACTCCCATAACTGCGTCTGGAGCACAGTTGCAAGAAACGCAGCGATAGCATCGCGAGACTGTGCCCGAGCAGCGGCAAAAAACCGCTCGGAAAAGAGACGAGACGGAACCAACAGAACTGGCTGCGAAAGGTCTTCTGAAAACTGAATAGCGGGAAATGTGTCTACGTCGAGTCGGGTAAAACGAGACGGTTTGGTAGGCAAGAGAGAATCCGCAAGTGAGTCAAACGACAGTCAGAACTTGCGAAAACTACCAATGAGAGATAATGAGTATGCCACAAATGTGCAGGATTGTCAAGCCTACCGTACCGTATGGGTACATTTTTCCGTTTGTCAGCCCCTTCTGTAACAAAAGCCTGAAAGCTAGTTTCGAGTCTTCCGAACGTCCCGGAAGCCACCAGACCGACAGACTCCGTTCGCTGCCTTTTATGAGGCTCTAGCTTCGCATCTGCTGCGTCGTATCCTGCTGGACGACGTTTGTGCCGCACCAACTCTACAGGAGCTTGCAGGGCCGCTGTCGCCATTTTGTGGCACTACCGTTTATTCCCCCGATCTGCTACCATTCACTCTCCGCTGTCGCTTAAATCGGTCAGAATTATTTCAACGATTGTTTCGGCGGCAGATTGTTTCACAGAAATTCTCCGTAAGTCCTTACCAGATAACAACAGGGCGATTAGTTCAGAGGCTAGAACGCCACCCTTACAAGGTGGATGTCGGGGGTTCGAGTCCCTCATCGCCCATTTTTACCCTGGATTCCTGACTGCATTTTCTGTCACTGGCTGGTTTTGCCCTTGAAACGGGGGCCAACTCTCTTTGGCCGGGTGGCGGATTTTCCGGGGTCGTTCGCTCGACAGGGTGGCGGTGATTCGCTACCCTGCATTGTCCGCAGCGGTATTCTGCGCCCGTTTTGTACAGATTCAGCACACAGGAATTGAGCCGGCATGGCGACGAAATCGACCGTAGAACGCATGAAGCACGTGGAAGAACTGGTCAAGAAGCACGAAGCGAAGCGTGCTGAACTGAAGGCCAAGGGGGATTATGCGGCTCTGGACAAGCTGCCGCGGAACTCCAGCAAGGTGCGTTTGCGTCGACTGTGTGCCCTGACCGGTCGTCCCCGCGGCGTGTATCGCAAGTTCAAGCTGGCCCGCCATCAGCTGCGGGACATGGCGCTGGATGGTTTGATCCCCGGCTTGAAGAAGGCCAGCTGGTAAGACCTGACCAGATTCTCCGACGTTGGTCAGCAACTGCCGCTGCGAACCCGTCGAAATCACAAAAGCCCTGACATCTCCATGTCGGGGCTTTTTTCGTTGATGTTGTCGATGCCGGGATCGTGTTGATCACGGAAACCGCGTCTCTCAGAATCCGGGCACGCCAGGGCCACGACCATTGACCCTGCCTTCGTCCCGCCCCTCGAAGGATGGACGATCGTCACGGCGGTCGCGATCTCCGCGCCGGTCGTCAGGACGCCGGTCATCCGGGCGGCGATCATCGGGACCGTCGCCCGGTCCACCACGCGGTCCTCCCCCGGGACCGCCGCGATCCCGGTCACCGCGAGGACCGCCAAAGCCTCCGGGGCGAGGTCCGAAGAAAGCGCCGCCATTCTGGAACAAGAGATCCCGCATGTCGCGCCGCAGGCCTTCGATCCGCTTGAGGCGCGGATCGTCCGACTGGTCGAGGTAGCGTTGCACCAGCCGCATGGTCAGTTCCCGCGGGGGCAACTGCATCAGCTCATACCGTTCGTCCCCGGAGATCCTGTCGGACACAAACAGTTCCTGCAGATCTTTTTCCGTCGGCATAAACGGCTTCATCTCCTCGGCGAGGAATGAACCGGTCGCGAAACTGAGCCGTCGCAGCAACTCGCGGCGCTGGTCATCCTTCTCACTGGATCGCAGAATGCCGCGGCGCATGTTCTCGTCGGGAACGGCGGCGATGATCCGCTCGATCGCCTCGTCGTTCAATCGGCGGGTACGGCCAGGATCGACCATCAACCGGATCGTCGCGACATACTTTTCACCGACACCCGGCAAGGCATTGATGCGGTTCTGTTCGTACAGATCGAATTCTTTCACCGTCGCAGCCATGACCACCGCCAGGTCTTCCGGACTCATGGCAGGGAACGGCCAGCGAAAACCGAAGCCGCGCCGCAGATCGATGTTCAGGTCAAAGACCTGGGTTTCGCGACTGGCTTCCTGATCGGCCTTGAACTTGCGGACGAGTTCAATGCGGGCCCCGGAATTGGCGGCTTTGCGCAGGTCGTCCCGTTGCCCGGGTGACAGTGTTTGCAGCCAGAGTGCGTAGGTCTCCAGCATGGCGTGGACGGATTCCGGCTCGGCAGACACCTGGCGATGCAAGTCGAGCAGGGCTGCCTGGCGGTCTGGCGTCATCTGATCGAAATCGTGCTGGTTTCTGAGGATCCGATCGCGCTCAGACTGCGGCAGATGGGCTGCTTCCTCAAATCGCTGCGCAAGCGTAGCAGTTGAGACATTCTCGACGAGCGAGGTCGCGAGCCGACGGGCATTGGCAGGAGGCGATGCGTCAGGAGAGCTGGCAGCGGCGAAATCGGTCTGGCGCTGGAGGGCGTTGATGAATTCCAGATCCTTGATTTCCAGATATAAATCGAGATTCCGCAGCAGGGGCAGGTCGGTCAGCAATTCGGCTTCTGGATTCGGAACCGCTTTCGCTGTCAGCAGATAGCCGCCGAGAGCACAACTCGCCAGCACCAGAACCCACAGGGCAGCCAGCCCTGCCTGCTTCAGATGATGAACCCACGGCTGTTCCGACATCGGCGTCGACAGTTCCGCCACCCTGAGCGTGGTCAGGGTGCGGTCGGTGAAGCCTTCGGTGGCGTTCGGTTTCGAGAGCAGGTCGAGCATTTCCCAGGTACGGGCCAGTACCTCGACCTCATGGCGGGCGACTTCGCTACGTGCCAGCAACAGATCGATCTGCTGGGCTTCCCCTTCCGGCAGTTCGCCGTCGAGATAGGCCACCAGATCGTCACGATGCTCGGCGTTGAGTCGCGCGGTTTTGTCCATGACACTTCAGTCCCTGACAGACACAGCCTCCGGAAGGATGCCTTCCGGATTCCGCTTATTCTTCCTGCCGGTCCTCATTTCCCTAATTGCATGTAAGGTTCCAGAACCTGACGCAGGTTGTCGCGAGCCCGCGAGAGCAGCGACTTCACGGCAGCAGGGGTGAGTTCCATCGCATCGCCGATGTCCTGGTAGCTCATGTCTTCAAATTTGTGGAGCAGCAGGGCCATCCGCTGGCGGTCGTTCAATTCTTCCAGAGCGCGGCGAACCACACCCTGCAATTCGGTCTTGTCGAACTGGCGGGCCGGCATCAGGGCTGATTTTTCAGTCGCCAGCTGTTCTTCGGGTCGTGGACCCAGCGGACCCGATTCGCTGCCGGTCAGCGTGACTTCCTTCCGGCGTCCTGCATCCCGTCGCTTGTTGCTGGCCAGATTGTTGGCGATCCGGAACAGCCAGGTGGAAAACCGGGCGGTCGGTACATAGCCGTGCCGGGCCCGGTAGATGCGCAGGAACACGTCCTGGGCGAGATCCTCTGCCGCCTCCTGGGTACCCACAATATGGTAAAAAATGTTGATCAGCCGGTCCTGGTAGGCCACCACCAGCTGCGAAAAGGCGGCATCGTCGCCGTTCTTCGCGCGCAGCATCAGCTGGACCTCAGGATCGTGCAGATACCCGGATTCTGCTGCGGCCGGTGCTGGCGTCTGCGTCGTCGACACAAATCCTCACATCATCCGGCCGCCGCAGTGCGGCGCCGGCTGAAAGATCGAACCCCGTTTTCCCGGAAAGGTTCTGACGGTCGCCGGTCGAAGATCCCGGAACCGCCTGCAGGCAGTATAATCTTCCGGGCAGGCGACCGCAGCCGAATTTGCAGGATCTTGCAGGAAGCGCGCGGCCTGATGGCGCAACAGCATGTCCCCGCCTGTCCTGGAACGTCATGAAAGTCTGCCGTCACTCCCGGATTTGACCGGTTGGATTGCCCATATGTCGCTTGCGTCCCTGCCACTGAGCTATTGCACCAACGTCCATCCGGCGCGATCGTTACAGGAAGTATTCGCCGGTCTGGACGAGTTCACCATCCCCATTCGCGCTGCGTGTGGTCAGCCGCTGGCAGCGGGTTTATGGCTGGCCCGGAGCGTCGTTAATGATCTGCAGACGGCCGCGGATCGCCGGCGGCTGGCAGATTTCCTGCAGGAACGGGATCTGACCTGCTATACGCTGAACGCGTTTCCTTACGGGGATTTCCATAGCGACCGGGTGAAGGAGCAGGTCTATCTGCCCGACTGGACGACAGAAGACCGTCTGCGCTACACACTGGACTGCGCCCGCGTGCTCGCAGACCTGTTGCCGGAAGGCGTCGATGGCAGCATCTCGACGGTGCCGCTGGGCTTCAAGGCGCTGGCCACCTCCGCCGGCTTCATGGATCGCTGCTGTGAACGACTGGTGCAACTCGCGGCTGGCCTGGATCAATTATTCAAGGACACCGGCCGCGTAATTCGTCTGGCGATCGAGCCGGAACCGCTGTGCGTGCTGGAGACCACGCCGGAGACCATCGCCTTTTTCCGGCAGTTGCAGGATGTGGCGGAGCAGAGCGGACAGGGCGATGCCGTTCGCCAGTACCTGGGCGTCTGTTATGACGTCTGTCATCAGTCGGTCGAGTTCGAGGACGTCGCGGCCTCCATCGCGGCCCTGCATCAGGCGGGTATCCGGATCAACAAGGTCCATCTCAGCTGCGCGATCGAGGCCCGGAACGTCACCGGTGATGCCGCGGTCCGCGAGGCCCTCGCCCGCTACATCGAGCCCCGTTACCTGCATCAAACCTTCGCCCGGACACCCGGTGGCACGATCGCCACGGTGACCGATCTCGACGCTGCCACGCTCACGCAACCGTCGGCAGGGCTGGCGACCGCCGACATCTGGCGCGTGCATTTCCATGTGCCGATCAACGCCGACACTCTGGGACCGCTGCAGACCACGCGCCCCGATCTGCGCCGTGCTCTCCCCGCGGTTCGAGAGTTGCCGTATGCCCCGCATCTGGAAGTGGAGACCTACACATGGGAAGTGATGCCGGACGGCGGCAAGCCGCAGGTCATTCCTGGGTTCGCCCGCGAACTGCGAGCAGCGTACGAGCTGGTTCGGGAGTCGCGATGTGTCGATTGTCAGGGATGACGGCAGTCCGCGCGGTCGTGCTATGGCTCCTGATATTGCTCGCCGCCACTACAACAGTTCCGGCGGCGGAAACCACCGGTATTTCCGGCAGCATCCGGTATGAAGCCGACGTGAAACGTCCGTGGCGCTACGGACGCTACTACGTCTCGAAAGCGCCCGGACACACCCTGTCCTCTGCCCTGGTCTGTTTGCGCGGTCGCTCACTGAAAGGCTTGCAGCCCCGAAAGTCGCCCGCGGTCACGCATGTGGATCAACGGGACTACCGGTTCATTCCGGAGACTGTGGCCATCCGTGAGGGCGATTCGATCCGGTTTACGAACAGTGATCCAGCGCTGCACAACGTCCGAGCTGATTCGGGTATTGAATCGTTCAACATCAGCCTCGCGCCGGATGGCGAACTCTTGCAGCCATTTCGCCGGGCAGGAAACGCCCGCAAACCCGTCGTCATTGGCTGTGCGTTCCATAGTCAGATGCAGGCGTGGGTGTATGTATTTGATCATCCCTTTTTCGCGGTGACCGTCGAAGACGGCAAATTTCAGTTCGACGCTGTTCCGCCGGGAGATTACGATCTGGAGATCATCCATCCGTCGGGGAAACTGCAGCAAGTTCGTCCGGTCCAGGTGAAAGCCGGGGAGACACTGGCACTGGATCTGACCCTGACTCCGGATGATCTGATGCAGTAACGCCGACGTTCGTGCATTCAGTGACGGCTGGTTGACAACGACCTGACCATTAACATCACGAGCCCACGGACAGCCAGAGAAAGACGCGATGATGGACTCTGTCGTGAGTGAAGCCCCTCTCAGCCGGCGAGATCTGTTGAAGGCTGGTTCCGTGTCTGCCGCGCTGCTGGCGATGCTGGCGAATCCCCGGTTTGTCTTTCCGGCCGAGGCGGGCGGGGAAGAACTGGTGCCGTTTCTGAATATGCCGCAGTCCCGTCCCGGCATTCTGGACTGGGAAACGCTCGACAGCTGGCTGACTCCGGCCGATCAGGTGTTCGCCGTCTCCCATTACAACATTCCCGAAGTGGCCGCCGACAGGTTCCGGCTGGAGATCACCGGACTGGTGCGCGAGCCACGGTCGCTGTCGCTGGACGAGGTCAAGGCCCTGCCGGCAGACGACCAGTTGATGACGCTCGAATGTGCCGGCAACGGAGCCTCCAAAGGCTTTATGGGCGCCGTTTACAACAGCAAGTGGACGGGAACGCGTCTGCTGCCGTTGCTGGAAGCATGCGGTATCCGGGACGAGGCTATTGAAGTGGCGTTCATCGGATACGATGAGCAGGAAGAAACCCTGCGGAAGGGAACAAAACGCGAGCTGACGTTCCGCGTGCCGTTCGGCCGGAGTCTGTCGCTGGCCGATGTGCGCGAGATCAACCCCTTGCTTGCCTGGGAACGCAACGGCGAACCACTCGCCCAGGCAAACGGCGCTCCCCTGCGACTGATCGTGCCTGGCTGGTACGGAGTGGCGAACGTGAAGTGGTTACGGCGGATCGAACTCCGCGACACCCGCTACATGGGCCGGTTCATGGCGCGGGACTATGTCACTGTTCGCGGCGAACGGCGCGGTGAAGACGTGGTGTTCACCGAGTCCTCGGTCGGTAAAATGAATCTGAAATCGATGGTCGCCCGTGTCACCCGGGGACCGACGGTGGCTGGCAAGATCCCGTGCAAGGCCTATGGAGCGGTCTGGGGCGACGGCTCACCCATCGACCGGGTGGAAGTGCAGGTTGACGGCGGAGCATGGCAGCCGGCCCGACTGGATGCCGAACCGCGCAGCCAGTTCTCGTGGACCTTCTTCTCCATCGACCTGGGAAGCCTGCCGCCCGGGAACCATACGATTGTGTCCCGCGGTATCGATCAACAGGGCAGAATTCAGCCGACAGAAACTGACGATGAGATCGCGTTGAAGAAGACCTACTGGGAAGCGTATGCCCAATGGCCGAGGGAAATCGAACTCTCTGTCTGAGGTCACGCGCTGCGGGCGAGCGAGGTCTGAAGTGCCCGATCACCGGCAGGATCTTCTGCAGTGAGTCCCACACCGGCCGGGGATCGGTTCCCTGACCACTCCAACAGGAACGCAAGCATGTCAACCGGCTGGTTTCAGCGTGCGACAGGCGTCTTCGGACGGCCGGAACCCGCGCCCCAGTGGTTTGACGTGGGCTGCGATTGCGGCGCCCGCCTCAAGGGCGAACGGGCGGCTGACTGCCTGAAACCAAAGTGTCCTGCCTGCGGAACCGTGGTGTTTATCCTGCCGGCCACGGTCTATCCCGTCCCAGTCTCCCTGCGACAGCGCTGGCTGAATCCGGACGCGGCACCGCCGGCAGATGAGACGAAACGACCACCGGAACCGGAGAAGACCGGTCGCGCGAAAACCGGAAAGAAACCGGCCGGTGCCCCGGTCGAGGAGCGCTCGCGGCGGAAATCTGTCGAGGCACCGGCGCCAGACAAGGCTCCCGCCGAGGCCCTGTCCTTGCGTCTGCGGCGCTGGTTCACGCCGGTGCGGCTGCTGGCGATCGCCATCATCAGCGGCTCTTTGCTGACTGGATTCGTGCTCTATCGCCAGGTGCGCTGGAGCCAGGCCCAGACGCAATTGCAGGCGGCCCTGGACCGGGGAACCGAGGCCATCGAGGCCGGAAACTTCAGCACCGCTGCCCGGGAATACCAGGCAGCCGTCACGTCGCTCGACATCCTCGGTCGGCGCGACGTCGCGTCGCAGCGCATTCGCAGTCGGCAGCAGCAAGTCCAGATCATGAGCGAGCCGCTGGAAGAGCCGTTGTCGACCCTGCTCGACAACTGGCTCACGGCGCCGGGAGACAACTCGTCGCTGCCCGCGAGCGCCGGGCAGCGCTGGCTGGTGCTGGACACGCGGGTCGTGCCCACCCAGGCAGATCAGTACCCCGCCGGCACACTGCTGGTCGATCTGCCGATCATGTGCGGTGATGTTCCGGTAGAACTGCTGATCGAACCGCGGTCGTCGCTTGCTTCGCTGGTGGCAGCCAGTTCCGACGCTGCCCGCGTCCTGTTCGCCGCACAGATTGATCGCGGAGAGCCGCCGACGCCGCAACGGCCAACGGCCCGCGTCTGGCTGACAGCCCGTCGCATCATCCCGCTGACCGATGACAATGTCGCCGAACACGCGGGATTGTTCCCGGACGAGGCAGCGGAACGCGAGGCGACCCGGCAACTGCTCAGGCAGCAGCGTGAACGACAGGAGCAACAGCCATGACGAGTTCGCTGAACAACGGGAAGACCGTCTGCCTGCTGCTCGCCTGCGTCCTCACGTCTGCTGCCGTTGATGCCGCAGAAAGCGTGCTGTGGTCCATCGAACGCCTGAATGCGTCAAAGTCCGACTGGCACCTGTTGAACAGCGTCGATTTGCGGGTGGAAGGCCGGGTGGCCTCGCAGATCAAGAACCAGATCCGGTTCCGCAACTGCAGCCTGAGCTTCGTCCTGCCGCCGGAACTGGAGCGGCGGGCCGGGCAATCGAAGACCCTGGAAGTCACCGGCCGTATCGAACGGGACGGCGGCAATCTGGTCTTCCGGGTGCGCGATCTGCGAGCCACGCCGACTGACCTGGAGACGCTGCGCTCAAAGGAAGTCGCGTTGCGGAATCCCGGTCCCGACGACTGGTATCAGCTGGCGAAATGGGCGCGGGAACGGGGCGTGTTCTATCAGGACGAAGAACTGAAGGAGGCGGGTCTCGGCTATGTCGCCCGGGGCATTGCCGCCGAACAGGCGCGGCTCGGTCAGGACGACGTGCAGGGCCGGTTCACCCTGGCGGACAAGGCCGACCGGCTCGGTCTGCCGCAACTTGTCGGCGATAACCTGCGGCATGAAGCGTTCCGCCACTGGTGGCTGCAGGCAGGATCGGTGACAAAGCCCGACTTGCCGGAACTGACGAAGCTGGAAAAGCGGCTGGGGGAAGTCTGGCCGGACGCGCTCCAGCCGGGCACGGCTTTTCCGTCCGAGGTCGAACAGGCTTACAGCGAGTTTCCGCTGGAGACCTACCGCGACGCTGATGCTTCCCGCCGCCAGATCCTGCGACGCCTGCTCGCGGCAGACGTCCAGCTGCTGCGTCTGACCGCGCCGGCCGCCAAAGACGGTCGGGACGGCCGAAAGGTGGCAGACGAGATCCTGGCGAAAGTGCCGGAGCGGGCGAAAACCGCCCAGCGATTTCGCGATGCCGAACTGATGTATCGCGTGGGCGAGATCGCCACCCGCAGCAAGGCCGATGCTGTGCAGATTGCTGACGAACTGCGCGCCCGGCAGCGGCCCGCGGAAGCCACCGAAGCCTTGTTGCGCTGGGTAATTGCCAAAGAACAACGGGTAAGACCGCAGACGGCTCCGGAATTCATTGAGCTCGCCGACGATTACCTGTCACTGCTCAAGGACAAACAGCGGGCCGTCGCCCTGCTGTCGGAAGCGCACAAGCTGGAGCCGGAATCGGTCGACGTGCAGCAACGCTTCGCGCAGTTGGGCTATGTGTTCAATGGCATCACCTGGACCCAGCCGAAGGAGATGCCGCTACCGTCCGCCGACCCCCGGCGACCGGAGACCATCTCACCGCTCACAGCCGGGATGACGTCCGGAGAATTGACCCGGATGCTCGGGCTTCCCACCAGCCGCAGCCGCAGCCACACCGCCAAAGGGCTCGATGAATACTGGATTTACGGACAGACGGGCGAAGCCTCCCGGCTGGTCGTCGAGCTGCATCGGGGCAAAAGCGCAGCTGAGCTGCTGGTCACCAGGTTCTACCATCGTTGAAGTTCTCGCGCCTCTGGAGGATCGACACAGAGATTAATGAGGGAATTTCCGGGTGACCTGCTTGCCCCTCCAGGCAAGCCGGTGATTCGTCCGGAACCATCCAATGCCCATCCAGGGTTGCAGACCATGCTTGCCTGGAAAGGCAAGCATGCCACACCAGACCGATGCTGGCATTGCTGCGAGCGACCCTCTTCCCCACTTCACCACCGTTAACGACCGCAGCCGCTGAGCCCCCGTTCCCGTGGCTTCGCATTTCCGCGCATCTCCCGGATTTCTTGCGCAAGTTCCGAACAGTTCCCCGGTTCCGGGTGTCCAATCGCCACAGCCAGCTCCGGCTCTCCGGAAATTTGTCCCGGTTCTGCCTGGATTTCCGGTCGTGAAGATTTCACGAAATCGGGCGATTCCGGCAGTTTTTACCGCGCCCGGAGTTGTTTTTTTGCCAGAAGTTCTGGCATTCTGATAGAGCTCACCCCCGTAGCCTTGAAAATTTCAAAGTCAAGGATGACAGGAGTCGGACGATCATGATTGCCGCGTTACAGCGGCCGACGCTGGTGCTCAATCGCAACTGGCAGGCGGTCGGAGTCGTTCCCGTCACGCGTTCGCTGACACTCGTCTGCAGCGACCGGGCTCGCATTGTGGACCCCCAGGACTTCCAGCAATATTCCTGGGACGACTGGTCGCAATTGCTGCCCCGCGATGATGAGCCGTTCATCCAGTCGGTCACGTTCAAGCTGCGGGTGCCGGAAGTCATCACGCTGACCAGTTACGACCGCGTGCCGACGAACGTCGTCACCTTCAGCCGCCGGAACATCTACAAGCGCGATCGCTACACCTGCCAGTACTGCGGCGTGCAGCCAGGCAGTGAGGAACTGACCATCGATCACGTCCTGCCCCGTTCGCGCGGCGGCACCTCGTCGTGGGACAACTGCGTGCTGGCCTGCCTGAACTGCAACAAGCGGAAGGCCGACAAACTGCCGGACGAAGCCCACATGCCGTTGCGTCGGGCTCCGTTCCGTCCAAAATGGAAGCCGATGTATGCGTGGCATACCATGCGGATCGAAAGCTGGTCGCGGTTCCTGAGCGAAGCTTACTGGAACGTCGAACTCGACGAGTAGCGTCCCTGCGTCACACGCACAACGGTCTCTGTCATCGCCAGTCTTCAGGGTGCCACTGGCTCGGCCAGTGTGAAGCCAGTGGCACCCGACGTTCATGCACAAATGCCCGTGAAGATCTGACGACGCGCTGCCGCTGGTCCAGTCACTGCACCCGCACCGTGCCGGCGATCCGGCGCTCCAGACCGCTGGCCGTCTCGATCAGCAGACAGCCGTCATCATCGATGCCGCGGCACAAGCCGCTGACCGACGCTTCGCCGGCAGTGAGCTGCACCCGCTTTCCACTCAGATAGCACCGCGGCGTCCAGCGGGTCAGCAACGAGTCGGGATTGGCACAATAATCGATCCGCTCCCGCTCCCAATGCTGCAGGACACTGAGCAACACCTCTGCCGTCGATGGCGATCGCGGTAACTGGTCGCAGAGGGCGGTCGCCGTTTGCTGCAGGTCCGCCGGAGCCGTGCGAAACGAATTCGCCACGTTAATACCGATGCCGACGACCAGCCGTCCGGTGTTACCCGGAGCTGGTTCGATCAGAATGCCGCAGACTTTCTTCCCCGCCAGGTAGACGTCATTCGGCCACTTCACCTGCACCGGCAACTGCGGCACGAACTCCGACAACGCTTCGGCAATCGCCAGCCCCGTGACCAGCGACACCAACGTCCAGCGGTCCGACCAGGACTGTCGCTCGATCAGCAGCGAAAACGTGAGCGCTCCGCCGCCGGCCCACCACGAATTCCCGCTGCGTCCCCGCCCCGCCTGCTGACGATCGGCCCAGACCAGCCGCGGCGTGATCACCGCCAGATCGGACGCGATCGACAGGGCATAATCGTTCGTCGACCCGATCTCGGAGAACCAGTCCACCTGCCGGACGAACGTCTGCGCTTCGATGCGGCTGATGGCATCGACAATATCCGGCGGCATGGTCATGGAGGGAAGTGGGTCGTTTTTAGTGGGTAGTGGGTAGGGAGAGCAGATCCTGAGCGGTCCGATACCAACCTGGTTTATTCACCAGCCCGCAGCGCCAGCGAGGGAACTTGTCTTGTCCCTCGCTGGCGCTGCGGGCTCGTAGTCGTACAGGGCCGACGGCACCTCGTTTCAGACTCAAATGCTACGGCCGGGCACCATTCCCCTGGCGGGCAGTATAGAGACCGCCCCGCGGACATAATATATAGGGGGAAACGAATCATTTCTTGCCGCGGGCAGTATAATCTCCCGCGTCCCGTGCTATCTCCTCAGCCCTGCCAGGAAAGTTCCCGCGTGAGTTCCCAGCCCTACGATGCCCTGTTGCTGGTTTCCTTCGGCGGACCGGAACGCCGCGAAGACGTGATTCCGTTCCTCGAAAACGTGCTCCGCGGCAAACCGGTCCCGCGGGAACGGCTGCTGGAGGTCGCAGAACACTATTACCACTTTGACGGCATCAGCCCGATTAATGCCCAGTGTCGCGAACTGCTGGCCGCCTTGCGGGAAGAACTCACGGAGGCCGGCATCTCGCTGCCGCTCTACTGGGGCAATCGCAACTGGGATCCGCTGCTGACCGATACCGTCCGTCAGATGGCTGACGACGGCATCCATCATGCCCTCGCGATCTTCACCTCGGCCTATTCCAGCTATTCCGGCTGCCGGCAGTATCGGGAAAACCTGATCGCCGCCCGTGAGAGCGCCGGCCCTGCCGCGCCCGAAATCGACCGGCTGCGGATGTTCTACAACCATCCACTGTTCATCGCCGCCAATGCCGACCGGATCGCCTCGGCCATCATGGACCTGCCGGGGGCCAATTCCGACGATGTCGAGATCCTGTTCACTGCTCACAGCATCCCGCTGTCGATGTCGGATAACTGCAATTACGTCCAGCAACTGCAGGAAACCTGCCGACTGATCGCCGACGCCGTCGCCTGGCCCGACGATCGCTGGCAACTGGTCTACCAAAGCCGCAGCGGCAGGCCGCAAGATCCCTGGCTGGAGCCGGACATCCTGGACGCCCTGCAAACGGTGTCCGAACAGCGGCGCAAGGGAGTGGTAATCGCTCCCATCGGCTTCCTCTCGGATCACATGGAAGTCCTGTACGATCTGGACGATGAAGCGCGTAAACTTTGTGACACATTGAACTTGCCCATGGTGAGGTCCGGCACCGTCGGCGTCCACCCCCAGTTCGTCACCATGCTGCGGCAGCTGGTCGAGGAACGTCTCGGCCTCAGCGAAGGTCGCGCCGCGATCGGCCAATACCCTGCCTCGCACGACGTCTGCCCGGTCGACTGCTGCCGCTACACGGTCCCGCAGCGACCGCAACCGGCCGCACCCCGCGCGACCTGAGCTCATGCCAGTCCGGAAATCTGGCAACTCTCCAGGAGCGCCAGACTTGCTCCCGCCGCCGCTGCCGCTAAGATATTGATCCGCCGCCCCCCCAACGGGCGGCTCCACCCACCTGCCCAGGTGGCGGAACTGGCAGACGCGCTAGCTTCAGGAGCTAGTGTCCTTACGGACGTGCAGGTTCGATTCCTGTCCTGGGCACTCCACAGCGAGACCTCTTTCAACGCTGTCGAGTCTGATAATAAAACACGAAACCCCGGGTCAAACGACCCGGGGTTTTTCGTTGGGATCGACTGAATGTCGAGCTGGCCTGCTGAAATCGGGCGTGTTCCCTGCACGAACTGTGGAACGATGGCTCTTCAGACAACCAACTCCGGGGTGGCCCTCCTTGCTGAACTTCCCGGCAGAAACCCGCGATCTTGCTGGAGGTACTTGCAATCAATCGGCAGGTCACGCAGGCTGAACTAAGGCAGGTCGGGAAAACAGGCCTTTCCCGGCATTGGCCGGACAGGCTCTGGTTTCCGTAGATGATCGGGTGGCATGCAGGAACAACGGCCGGAAACGACTGCTGCCGGTTCGCTGATCAGCAGTCCGCCGGGCGTGGTGCTGGTGTCGCTGGGGAGTGTGTTGCTGGCGGGGAGCCTGTTGACCGCGGAATGGCGGCGGTTGCGGGACGACTGGGGCGGCGGAGTTTGGCTGGCAGCGTTGCTGGTGCTGCTGGCGATCCGGGTGCCGTGGTCGGTGCAGAACCGGCGGAACCGGATTCTTCAGGGACGCACAGGGCCGGGCGAGTTGCTGTTGCTGGTCGGCTTCTTTCTGACATCGCTGGTGCTGCCGCTACTGGCAGTGACGACCGACCTGCTGGATTTCAGCGACTACGAGTTACCGGCCTGGGCCACGGCCACAGGAGCCGTGTTGCAGGGGCCGTTTCTGTGGCTGTTGTGGCGCTCGCATGCGGACCTGGGCCGGAACTGGAGTCCCGGGCTGGAAATCCGCGAAGGGCACGAACTGGTGACCCGCGGCGTCTACCGCTACGTCCGCCATCCGATGTACGCAGCCACGTGGATCAGTGTCCTCGCGCAGCCCCTGCTGGTTCATAACTGGATCGCCGGCCTGCTGGTGATCCCGGCCTTCGCCGCAATGTGGTTCAGCCGCCTCCCGCAGGAGGAGGCGTTAATGCACAGCCGGTTCGGAGACGACTACCAGACCTACGCCGCCCGCACAGCCCGTCTGTTTCCCTGGAAATTCCGATCCGGACCGCCGGTGGATAAAAAATTATCCTGATGTGGACTTCCGACACGATTCAACTACCGTGAATTCATGAGAGCATGAACCATGAGACCAATTCATTGAAACTTTCTCACACGTGTTTAAAGCCCCCCCGCCATGCGGTCTGCGTGAGCCAGCATGGCGGAGCTGAGCAGCGTTTCTCCCCGGGATTGCAATCCTGCTGCGGCGCTGCGGAGATCTGCTTCCGGCTTGTTCTGGCTGAGTTTGACCTTGCCGATCAGCCGGGTGAGGCGGATTTCCAGACCGACGATGGATTTGAGCAGGGTCTCGATGAAGTCGGGAGCGCTGTCCGTCAGTTGCCAGGGAACGGGTTGCGTCGCCTCATGAGTCTGCGTGAGGCGGGTTACTACGTCACGCAGGGATTCCGGGTCGTGACGCAGCGTCACGTGTCCGTGGGCGTGGACGACGATGTAGTTCCAGGTGGGCACCTGGCGGTGAAACTCATGCTTGCTCGGATACCAGTTGGGCGAGATGTAGGCATCGGCGATCGAGAACACCACCAGCACGTCGTCGCCATCATTGAGTTCTTTCCAGACCGGGTTCGCCCGGGCCACATGGCCGCGCAGGATGCCGGGGCCGCTGTCGGTGCGTTGCAAATGGAACGGTAGATGATTGGCGTCCAGGCCACCCGGGCCCTGCGTGACCAGAACACCGAACGGCTGCCGGATCACCAGTTCCTGCAGGACATCCCACCGGGATTCCTCGAACGCGGGCGGAATATACATGATGGCGGCCTGATGATGATGATGACAGTTTGAAGTCGGGGTTGTGAGGGAGCGGAAGAACCGGCGTCCGCGATCATCCGGACGGCAGCGACGTCACCGTTTCCGGCCGAAAGCTGAGCAGGGCCGCCGTCAGCACCATGACGGCCGGGAGCAGAAGAGTCAGGTAATCCACACAGGCGATCAGGGGCACTGCCAGGCCTGCGCCGACGGCGAACGAGATCATCTTGCCGCCCCGCAGGCAGGCAGCACGGGCCGCGAACCGGCGGGCTTCACCACCTGCCAGGCAGACCACTCCCAGGTGAATGCCGAAATGCGTGGCTGATCCCGTGAGATGGGTCGTACGGACTGCCAGACCGGTCGACGTCGACACGGTTCCGTTCTGCAGACCCATCGCGAAGGCGAGAATCGACAACAGAACGATGGCCGGCGACTTCGCTGCCACCACGAGTTTGCCCGCGCCAAATCCGCCGGCCTGGCCGCTCACAGCCACCGCCGCAAGAATCAGCGCGACCGTCCACAGCGGGCGAGCCCACTGCGGCGGCTTGCCGCGATGGATACGTCCCTGAATGGCGACTACGGACGCTGCAGCTCCCAGAATGAAACACAGAATCACGAGCAAATAGCCGAAGATCACGCCCAGCGTCTGCCACTCCAGGCCGACCCGGGTGACAACCCCGGTGACGTGCGTCACATATTCCCGACACTTCAGGAAGGCGAACCCGTTGACGGTTCCCGCAGCTCCCGCCAGCAACAGCCAGCTGGGCACATGACGCAGTGAATACACCGATTCCTTCGTATGCAGTGCCCGCTCCATGATGCGATTGCAGCTCTCCTGTCCAGACGTCCAACATCGCCCTGCCTGTGTCGGCGGTGACGCGATCTGCGTCCGCCCCTCTCCCGACGTCATCGCCGGTATCATACCACGTCCTGCCCGCACGGAATGACGTGGCCCGGCAGATCCGGGTTCGCGGCGGTGCCACGCTCAACACCCGGGATTTCTTCGCGCAAGAACGCCGTTCAGCTCCATAAAATGGGTTCTGCCCCACCAATCCGGGTGGTTGACGCTGCGGAAAGCCCTGCCACAGGCACAACCTTGGTGAGAGCCCAGCCCACCCTGCTCGACTGACAAACCCGGCACGCAGATTCCGGTTGAGCATCCCCGCCGCTTTGCGTTGATCTTTTCGACGGACTTCAAACGCTGTCCTGGTTTGTGAGTTTGCTGATGCGCACCAGTTTGCCTGCGAATCTCCGCCACCGGATTTCCGGCTGCGTGCTGGGTCTCGCCCTTGGCGACGCGACGGGAGCCGAATATGAAGGCGGGATTCTGGAGAGATCGCTGTGGCGTATTATAGGCACGACGTCCGCCGGGGAACGCCGCTGGACCGATGATACGCAGATGTCGATCGATCTCATCGAGTCTTTCCTGGAACGGGAACGGGTTGACCCTGATGACCTGGCAGAGCGATTCGCCCGCAACTATCGCTGGAGCAGGGGTTACGGTCCCGGAGCGGCCCGCATGCTCAGGCGGATACGACGCGGGGCCGACTGGCGGCAGGCGAATCGCCTGGTGCATCGCGACGGCTCCTGGGGAAACGGCGCTGCCATGCGTGCCCCGATCGTCGGTCTGATTTTTTCCCGAGAGCCAGACCAGTTACCGGCTGCGGCACAAACCCAGGCGCTGGTCACTCACGCCCATCCGCTGGGGATGGAAGGGGCAGTCCTGATTGCCGTCGCCGTCGCGGAAGCATTACGGGAGACAGATTCCCTGGCACTGCTGGACACGGTCGCTGCCCACACCACTCTCGATCCTTTCCGCACCCGCCTGGCAATCGCCCGGGACTGGCTGCACACGGGAGAGGCACCCTCTGCCGGCGAGGTGCGTCGGCGACTCGGCAACGGGATTTCCGCCACGACGTCCTGCGTGACAGCAATCTACCTCGCCCTGCGATTCCGAGCCGATGCCTTTTCCCGCCTGCTGCAGTTCATCACCAGCTGCGGCGGCGATGCCGACACCATCGGCGCAATGGCCGGAGCAATCTGGGGAGCAAGCAACGGCTTCGACAAACTTCCGGCCGACTTGCTGGAGCAACTCGAACAGCAGTCCCGCCTCCAGGAACTGGCGAATCGCCTGGCAGATTGTCTGAGAGCGTAAGGTGGGCTCTGCCCACCAGTCCAGTCATTGATATTGCGGCAGTGTGGCCGGGCTGGACGCCAGGAAAGCCCCGGTGCGTTGGTCGGCTGATGAACGCACTGACGATTAAAAAGGGCACTTCCCTTACCATTAAACGTTAATCACTGGAGTTTCGTGAAAACGCTCCAGGCCTGGTCACGCGCCAGACAACTTGACTTTCACAGAAGAAACAGGCCCTGACTGATGGTCAGGCCAGTCAGGGACCGACAGAAATCGACCATCATCAATTCTGCGGCGTTGATGATGGTCGTCGAAATGAAGGGGTGATCAGCAGCTAGAATTCACCCAGGACCTGTCCGTCTGCAATGGAGTGCAGGTTTCGCCAGGTGGTGATGTCAATATTCTGGCTGATGAACCGTACCGAACCGTCGCCGAGCAGAGAATGGATGCCCCCCGTGTGCCGGCTGCGGGCTGAGAAAATGCGGGGATTCGTAGAGTCCTCCGCCTGGCACGGCAAGTTGATGGCGGAATTTGCCGGGACGCAGAAGCTGTTGGCGAGGCGATCGGGGATGGAGGTATTCGGCGGATAGTGCCCCGAGTATCCGGTGTAGGGGACGTACCAGACCAGACCTCTGAGATCCTGCCCATTCTGACCTTGTCGGATTTCGCTGACGAGAATGACATTGCTCGTGCCATCGACAAAATCAGAGAATTTTTTGCACGACCCAATCCCGGAGCCCCCCGAGGTTCCCGTGTCGGTGGTGAAAGGTCCGGCAAAAAAAGTGACCCCGTTAAAAGGGTTGGTACGACCGCTTGTCGTGTTTCCCAGGTTCACGGCATAGTTATAGTTCGGCACGTTGTTCCAGGTTTTGCTGGCCGTATCGCTGGGGCAGAGAAAAACCGGATAGGTCTGCCGGATCAGCGTGATATTGGGACTGCCCTGATAATTAACGTTCTGATTCCATTGGTTGTAGACGGTGGCCAGATCCATGTAGGGCATGATCGCTCGTAGCCAGACATAGCCGCTTTGAGCCTGATCACCATTAATCGAGGCGTTATTGCCACCGCCACCGCCGATGGGGAGTGATCCGTAGACATCGTGGTAGTTATGCATTGCCAGGCCAATTTGCTTCAATGCACTCTTGCATTGTGTACGGCGAGCAGCTTCGCGAGCCTGCTGGACAGCAGGTAATAGCAAGGCGATCAAAATGGCGATGATGGCAATCACCACCAGGAGCTCAATCAATGTGAATCCATGGCGTCGCGCAGCGATAAGTTTCATGGTAAGTCAGCTCCTGAAAAACAGAGAGTAAGGAATCAGACGGGAGACATCAGCAATCTGGTCGTGAACGTCTATTTATTGGGGGAAGTATCCGCTTTTGAAGCGGACTCCAGGTCGAAGCTAAAAGTCGTCTTCTGACTGGATACTTCGACTGTCAGCTCGGTGTTCGAGTTATAACGAGCGGGAATCAGCGACTCGGGAGGAGGCTGGCTGGCGAGCTTCATCGCATCTTCCCCGGGAGCAACTGTGGACTGCGGGGCGCTCGCGGTGATGCTGACAGCGTACATGCCATCCGGCAGCCCTTGTTCTGTCGAAAGACTGTACTGGCCATCCTTGATCATCCCCCCGGACGTGGTCGAAGCGGCAGATCCTGACAGATTTTTCATCGGTTCAAACCGGATTGCCCCTTCGGCCAGCGGTTTGCCATCCAATGTGACGTTTCCGCTGATGGCCTTCCGACCCAGCTTGTTGCCTTCGCCTTGACACCCGGCGAACAGCACTAGTCCGATTCCGGCAAAAAGCATTCCCATGCGGGCAGCACTTGGCGCGTTGTGCCTGCACATAAGGCAAATCCTTCAAGAGTTGGCGATGAGAAGCAACCAGACGGGAGCGTGAACGAAATGCAGAATGACCCAACATCAGCACTTGTTGCGCATCCATCACTCTATCAGGATTCGTTTCGGTGCCTAGTGATAAATCCCCTGGTGTACAAGCTTGGCGTTATGCAACAAGGTAGCCGGGGCTGGACCGCAGGAAAGCCCCGGTGCGGTAGACGGTCGATGAGCAAGCAGACGATGGAAGAAAGCGCTGTCTTCCCTGTCAAACAGCAATCGCCGGGGTTTCGCGAGGACGCTCCAACCCCCGGCCACCTTTCGCCCTGGAAGCGTAGGGCGGGCTCCGCCCACCAGTCCGGTAATTGATCCAGCGGCAACCAGGGAGGATTCGCACCGCGGACCCTGCAGGAACATCCCTGCGGCAAGTGACAACGTGGTGGGCAGAGCCCACCCTGTCGGATTTCTCTAAAGCCGGTTGATGGATTCCTGCAACTGATAAATTCCAGCCAGAAACTGGTCTACGAAAGGAGGGTCGACCAGGTGCGAAAGGAAGGCGCACCGAAAATGGAACGATGTCTGGCGTTCCTGTACCAGCCAGTCGCCGATGTCTGTGGGCCAGGGAAAGTGTTGGGCGTATGACACACTCGAGACATCTGCAGTCACGCAAAGACCGGATTCAGGGCCGCGTGCGTGTTCAAACACCCGGATTTCCAGCCCGATCATGGATAATGAGGCTGAGGTCGCCGTTCCGGATCTCAAGGCCTGGAATTCGTCAATCACCTCATTCAATGATCCATAAAACCCATGCACACACGAGATCTCGATGGGCCTCGAATCAGGACGATTCTCGACGCATACTCTGGTTTGAAACCCAAGGGCGGCCGGAAATCCGGTACGGCCTTCCGCCAGCAGCATGGAGTCATGCCTGCAGTTCAATGCAACCGCCGTCGCCTCGCAGCGAACATGGTTCCGTTTCGATCTTGTGCCAGTCGTATTGTGGCAACTTAGGACTCCAAGCTTCTGGCATTGTGGTCGGGACTCGGCTGCAGGGAAGCCCCGGTGCGTTGGACGTCCGATGGACACACTGACGATTGAAGAAGGCACTGTCTTCACTGTCAAATATCAATCGCCGAGGTTTCGCGAGGACGCTCCAACCCCGGCCACCCTGCCGTTTCGCGACATTCGCGGGTGGGCGACTTGAGTCTTTTCTTGTTGTTTTCAAGGGGTTCCCGGTGGGCATTCATCCAAATCGCCTGGCCATCGCGTTATTGATCAGAGGCCGGCAATTCGTTCTTCGAGGCTGTTGCGTGCGGAATATCCCAGGTACGAGCTGTACCATCATCAGACGCGGTGGCAAGCAAGCGCCCATTTCGTGAAATGTCGAGATCGAGGATCTCGCCAGAATGGCCAACGAATCTCTGCAGCTGATTTCCCGTTTGAATATCCCACATGATTGCCAGGCGATTATCGCCACCGCTGACAATTCGATCGGAATTATGCACGAACGCGGCGCACAGGGCTTTCCCGCCATGCGTGAAATTTTTTAGTTGCTCACCAGTCGCTACATCCCATAGCCGAACCGTTCCATCAGCGCCCGCCGAGAGCAGCCATTTCTCATCGGTTGAAAAACAGAGTTTTTGGGCAGCCTGTGTATGGCCCCTGAATTGCTGCAAAAAGACTCCATTGTTCAATGACCAGAGTCGAATCATACCATCCCCGAATGCACCAGCCATCAGTTTTCGGTCAACCGAAAAACAGGTACTCCGCATCTGGGGGTCGGTCTGAATCAATTGCTGCTGTTTCACGTTACTCCGAGTCTGTAAATTCCATTCATATACTGTTGCATCGGCACAACCTACCAACAAGGATCGACCATCGCGGCTGAAGACCGGTAGCCAGGGGTACTGAGGATTCGCCAGCTGAAAGTGAGCAACTCGCGAAGCATTGCCAAGTGACCAGACTGTGACGGTGGGGTTACCAAAGCTGGATGTAGGCCGGCCCGTTGCCACGGCCAGAAATCGCCCATCCATTGAAAGTGACAATCCCTGAACTTGCCAGCCACCGAGATCTTTATCGATAATTCCCGTCTGTTGCCCCGTTTGTGCATTCCAGAAGCGAACAGTGTTGTCATTTCCCGGATGATTGACGAAGGTGTTTCCTTGAAGAGTTCTGGTGAGGGAGTCACCGCCGGTAATCAAAGTGCGGCTATCATGGGAGAGAATAACGCGCCGGACGCGAGCCAGGTGTCCTGAGAACACCCTTAAAGGTTGTTGCTCAGTGACGACGGGTGGCGTTTCAGTGGCCGCAGGAAGATTCGGAGCCAGATTGCTGGTTGGTGCGGGAGTGGCATTGAATGACGTGGCAACTGCGTTGACAAACACTTCATCGTCCAACTCACGCGCCGCTGCCAGACGTGCTACGTCCGATAGCGAAGTCACTTCCGTCTTCGGAGTTGACGGATCTGCCGACATGCTGAATGGACGATGCTCCGGAAGTGTGGGCACACCGCTCCAGAGAACCTTCCCCGTAGGATCGGTCACCTTGATGTTGCGGAAGCTCACCGCTGTATGCACCAGCGATCGCAACCCGACGCGGCCGCTGGGAAAACGCAAATTATTCGTGGCGAAGATCAACTGGTCATCGGCATAACATTCCAATCGCTTGCCTCGCACGACCATCCGCATCGCGAACCAGCTGTCGGTTTCCAGGAGATCTTCGTGTGTGATCAACGTCGGTTCGGCTTTCTCCGACTGCATCACCACAAATCGATCTTCGCGTGTGAAGGTTTCCAGGCAATCCTGCCGCCCTTTCAATCCCCGGCTGAAGAAGGCAGCACTGAAATCGTCGGGAGTCCGTACGATCATCGCCCATCCAGATGGACCTGACAATTTCCTGGCTTCGCAGGTGAAGTCATAATCCGTCCAACCCGGGTCACCGAAAAACACAAATCCGGCATTGCCAATCGCGTCTGTTGTGAGTTCATCATTGATGATTTTCCACGTGGCATTGCCGCCGACAGTGGCCATCCTTGTCTCTCCCGCAGGGATGGGGTCGCTGGAGACGGCATTTGTCGTCGGAGACGGACTGGCAGGCATTTCATTCGCAGACGACGGTTGAGGACCGGCCGCAGCAACGACGCCGCCGCGTGCCAAAGCGGCGGGATTATTCGCTGAAGCCGAAACCTTGTCTCCATTAATCGCGACCACTCCATCAATCACGGCGACGCGGAGCAGTTGGCGTTCATTCTGCCTCAGCGCGAGTTCCCGAGTGGCCGATTCGACGGTGACACCGTCATAGCGAACCTGAAGAGTGTTTCGCGACGTCGGCACGACCTTGAATTCCTGGCCTGAGTTTTCGACGGTGATCTCATCACTGTTAAAGCGGACCACCAAAGCGGGATCGGCGACTTCAATCTGCACGAGTCCATATGGTGACTGCCAGAACAGAAGCCACGCCACCGCTGCAAAAACGCCGCAAGTCGCGGCGATCATTGGGATCAACGAGTTTCTGCGAAGAGAGGATGGCCTCCTCTTCATCCGTGTCGACGCGGAAACCCCTGAGAGACCGGATCGACCTGGCCGGGAATCGCCGGGAAAAGGAAATGGCGCATCCAGCGTTTCCACAATTAAGTGGGAATCGAAATCAATGGCCTCTAAAGCGGCGATGACTTCCTGGCAGGAGGCGATCCGCAGTTCCGGAAGGCGGGCAATCATGCGCTGGCAGACAGCCGCCACCTGGGGATGCAACGCTGGTCGAAAAGCGGAAGGGGAAGGAGGATCGCAGACGCATTTCTGGCCGATGACTTCGACTGCGCTGCCGCTAAACGGATGAGTTCCAGTCAACAATTCAAAGAAAATTGTCCCCAGAGCGTAAATATCGGCACGTTGATCGATAGCATCCGTACGACTTTTGGCTTGCTCGGGAGCCATGTAAAGTGCGGTGCCAACGATGATTCCCTGAGTCAACCCGGCGTTATCGGATGTCGAAATGCGTCGTGCAAGACCGAAGTCGGCTATGACAAGCTCGCCATTGGTCCGCATCATGATGTTCGCTGGCTTGAGATCGCGATGGATGACATGTTGTTCGTGAACAGCGGTGAGTCCACTGGCCAGTTGTACCACCCACCGAACTGCCGCTTCCTGAGTCAAAAGTGTCGATTGTTTTTGTAGAAATTCCTTGAATGGCTCGCCGTCGATGAACTGCAAAGCCATATAGACCATGTTTTCCCATCGACCATAGTCGTAAATCTTGCAGATGTGTGGATGATCGACGCTCGCGAGTGCTCTGGCCTCGATTTCAAAACGCTTCAGGAGCTTTACAGATCCCGAGGCCGAAACTTGTGGAATTTTTAGCGCGACGAAACGATCAAGCTGCGTATCACGCGCCAGATAAACGGCTCCCATCGCTCCACGACCCAACTCGCGTTCTACGGTATATCGCCCCAGGACAGCTGGCAGTCGGGCTAAGGTCGTGGAAAAATCCGGCACCGAATCCACAGCTCGCTGCGTCTCCGAGGGAGTTTGCTTTTTCCCTGAGCCTTCTCTCGCGACCTTTGACTGGGGCAAAATCCGTGGCGGAACAGGTTTCCTGGACTGCGACATCGATAGCCCTTAAGACAGGTTTCACCGTCGATTGGTTCTGGAATCGATTTCCCGGATGGAGTCCGTTGATCTCTCCATCAGTCCAGTAGCTACAGGCGAATATTCGCGAATGAACCGACCCGTTTTTTTGGGAAATCACCAGATCCCATAGAATTCAGGGCGATTCGTAGTAAAAACACTTACATAAACGTGAACATTTATCCCGGAATTTAGTATAGTACCTGCGTTCAGTTGAAGCAATTGTCAACTTGCCGGGAGACGTCTCTTCTCAAGACAGCCCACCCTACCTTCAGGGCTGAACGGGGTATTATGATGGGCGAAGTTCCGTTTCTGCTCTGAAAAAACTGCTGAACTGTCATGAATCCGGTGATTGATCTCGATGCGAATGCGACCACGCGGCCGTGGCCGGAGGTGGTGGAGACGGTCGCCTTTCACCTGCAGGAGACGTGGGGGAATCCGGGCAGCCGGCATGGGTTGGGGCGGAAAGCACGACGGGTGCTGGAGGAGTCGCGTGAGTCGATCGCCGCGATTCTCGGCGCCCAGCCAGACGAGGTGCTGTTCACCAGCGGCGGCACGGAATCGAACAACACCGCGATCTTCGGCCTCACCCGCGGCAACAAGGGGACCATTCTGCTGTCGCCTGGCGAGCATCCCGCGACACTGGAAGCCTGCCGCGTGTTGCAGCAGCGCGGCTTTCTGTTGCAGCAACTGCCGGTCGATTCCCAGGGCCGGCTGGTTGTGGGAAAGCCCAGAATCCAGAGTCCAGAGTCCAGAGCCGGACAGGGAGATCCCGCAAACTCTTCTAACTCTCAACCCTCAACCCTCAATCCTCAACTCTTCACCACTATCCTCGCCCACAACGAGACCGGCGTGATCCAGGACGCGGGGGAACTGCGGGCGTTTGCGGAGTCGCTGGGGTGTCCGTGGCATCTGGACGCAGTGCAGGCGGTCGGGAAGATCCCGGTGCATTTTGCAGCTCTGGGGGCGACGACGCTGAGTTTCGGGGCCCACAAGTTTCATGGACCGCGGGGAATCGGCGGATTGCTGGTTCGCCGGCGGACGCGACTGACGCCGTTGTTGTACGGCGGGCATCAGGAACAGGAGCGACGGGCCGGGACCGAGGCAGTGCCGTTGATTGCCGGGATGGCGAAGGCGCTGGAACTGTGGCAGGCAAATCGGGAGAGTCGGGCGCAACAGCTCGCCAGTTTGCGCGATCGACTGCAGCAAGGTCTGTCCGACCGATGTGCTCCCGTGGTGATCAACAGTGGCGAGGCGAACCGGTTGCCAAACACGCTCAACATGGCGTTTCCCGGACTGGACGGCGAAGCGCTGCTGGTGGCCCTGGAACTGGCGGGCGTTTGTTGTTCGCTGGGAACCACTTGCGCCAGCGGCTCTACCGAGCCTGCACCCATTCTGGTGGCAATGGGCTGCGACATGAATGTTTTTCGCTCCAGCGTCAGATTCTCTTTAAGCGCTATGAACACCGCAAAAGAGATTGATCACGCAATTGAGAGAGTCACAGACGTAGTCCGGCGAATGAGAGCTGGATAAATTAGGCAGAGTGGTTAACAGGTAGCAATTAGCGGGTAGCAAAGGCCAGGAAGGATTTCTGGCTACCCACTGACAACTATCCACTCCCCACTGATTCCCCACGGACGACTCCCCGCACATGGATGCTGCTGTCATCGACTATGAAGGTCGAGGCAGATGCTTGACGCTATTCGTGCCCGCACCCGCGCAGCGGTTCTCACCGAGGAACCGTTCTGCGTCCTGCCCGAATTGCAGTTTGCCCGGGCAGCCTTGCAACGATTGCAGCAGCCGGCGACAGCGCTGGAGCGCGGCGGTCTGTTGACGATGCTTATTGGCCCGGCCGGCTGCGGGAAGTCGGCCCTGGTACGGCAATCCCTGCGCGAACTGCTGCGGAAGGATCGCCAGACGTCGGTGCTCATTCTGAACCACGATGACTGGTCCGCAGTGAGCAGCGAGGAACAGGATCAGGCGTCCTGGGAGAACTGGATTGCCGCTTGCAGTGAATTTGATGTGGTCGTGCTGGAAGATCTGGATCAGGTTGTGACCGACGAGGAACAGGCGAATCACCTGGCGCACGCACTGGATGCCCTGCTGAATGAGCAGGTGGACATCATCGTGACGTCGTCGCGCTCGCCGGCTAACTGCGATGAGTTCTCACCGCGACTGACGAACCGGCTGCGGGGCGGCCTGATGGCCAGGATCACGCCGCTGGAGGTTTCGAGCCGCCGGCTGTTTCTGAACTGGGCCAGCGAACTGCGGCAAGTGTCGCTGGCAGAGCCGGTCAGCGACTGGCTGGTGGAACAACCTCCGGGTTCGATCCGCAGCCTGCAGCAGATCGTCGACCGGCTGGCAGCGGAATTCCCGCCGCCGACACGTATCGGAGATTTGCCGGCGGTCCGCCGGGTGGTGACCGCGATCGATCGCCCGCGGTTGTCGCTGTCCGCGATCACGCAGGAAGTTGCTGCCGAATTTGGAGTTACGGCGCAGGAGCTCCGGATGGCCACCCGCGTGCAGGCCTGCCGACTGCCCCGGCAATGTGCCATGCACCTGGCTCACCAGCTGGGCGGTTGGCCGATGGCAGAGATTGGCCGGTATTTCGGCAAGCGGACACACACCAGCGTCTCTTACAGTTGTAAGAAATTTGAGGAGACGCTGGAGACGACGCCGTCACTGCGGACGCAACTGCAACGTCTGCAGACACAATTGAACGAACGAATGATGATGGAATGTGGATAACCGGGCGAAAAACCGCTCACGAAACCGCGCAATTGTGATCACGCCCGGTCCCGGCTGAAATGCCCTGTGGACAAGCCCGGGCGTTGTCCGTCGTTTCCCGACAGCCCCTCCGCCGGCGGTCGGCCGGTTATCCACTCCAAATACCTGTGGATAGCGGGACCGAACCCGGGAAAACCGGTATGCTTGAACGGAGCTGCCGTTGAGATATCCACAGCAGCGGCTCCCATACTAAGAATACTGCTAGATATTTATGAATCTCTATAAGGAAGAAGAGAATCAAAAGCCCCATGAGTCCGTTCAGGGACCGGGACAGCCTCAAAGCATCTCGGGATGGTTCATCGCCGTTCCGCTCGTCCTGTTTGTGATCATGGCAGCCGGCATCATCATTGGCGGCGGTTGGCTGGGCGCGATCCGGCCCGCGGACTCCCGCCTGGTTTACCAGGCGGTGGGTGAAGGAACGATGACCTGCCCCGATTCCTTCAGCGTGACCGATGAATGGGAATTGCGCTGGGAACACCACGGCGAGCTGCAGGAGATCTGCTGGACCAACCAGATCGGTGTGGAAGAATGTTACACCGCGATGCACCGCAAGCCGATCCGCGATCACGGCAGCGTGAACGTGGGGCACGGCGGGACGTACACTCTGCGCGTCACAGGGACCGGGGCGTGGAAACTGCAGGTCTACCGGCTGGGAGAGGCTCCCTGAATGTCAGTGACGACGTGCCATCGTCGTACGCTTCAGGACAATGTCCGGCCAGACAGGCGACTTCAGAAGACGTGAAGGATAAGAGCCGCGTCGACAATCTGTGAAGATTCTTCAGAGGCCGCAGGGTTGGTGAGCGTCACCGCGCAAGGGTGGATAATTTAATAAGCCCGAAGCGCCGCAACAAATTGCATTCAGATCGTAAGTTCATTGACCTGTGTGGCATGCTCGCCCCTCAAGGCGAGCATGAACTTAATTGTCAGATGACATCGAACAAATTCTGAGTTCACAATCCCATGCTCGCCTTGAAGGGCGAGCATGCCACCCTTTCCGTTCGTAACACCTATTCCCACCACTAGTTGCCTCGCCAAGTGCAATTGGTTGGCCGGCGAGGGAGTCCTCTCTCTTCCTCGCTGGCGCTTCGGGCTTGTGCTTGCAGGATGTTTCCTGCGGGGATCACGAACTGTATCCAGAAGAGCGAACCGTAGTTCCTGGCTCTTTGGGAGTTCTTTACTTCTGCTGGTACGCACGGTTACGAACCGAAAGCGACGCCGTAGTCGATGAACTTTTCGGACGGGATTTCGCGGCAGCGGACAACGCGGCCGACCATCCATTTGACGCGGTCGTCGGGCAGATGCAGGGCAATGGCCAGGTTGTCTGCCTCCACCTGATGCTGGCTGACAAAACCGATCCCGCCCTGGGAGAGGCTGTAGGCCCAGCCGACCGGCAAGGCGTCCAGATTCTGCGGGAACTCCTGATCGGCCGGGGGGAGCATGAAGGAGATCGTCGCACGATAATGCAGCCGACCGTGGCGGCGGACCCGACCATACATGCTCTCCGAGCGGGTTTCGGAACGATCGAAACCCTGGAGAACCCGTTCAAGGGCCCGTTGATCTTTTTCAGAGAGTGCAGATTCGCAGGAAATGGTCATGGGAACACCGTTGAGGCGACGGAGGAGACGTGAGGGACTTTACCAGTGCGAGACTGTCAGGGTATGTGGGACAACTGTCATAAATTCCGGGCATGTCAAACGTAAGGTCTGGGAACCGTAAGGATATTGTCGCTGAGTACCTGTTCGCTGGTTCCAGGAGTCGGCAAGGCCTGGACAATTTTCAACGCGCTGTCCGCCAGGTCAATCGTGGCATCATCGCGGGCGGGATCAACGGGCTGACCGCGCACATCCTGGATCAACTGAATCACCGGGGTGGTGTAACGATCGCCGTTGCGCCGGATCACCCGGGCGATCTGGCCATCGCTCAGGGCCACGAAACTGCCGATGGGAAACAGTGTCAGGACTTTCAGCAGGGCACGGACCACGTCGGGGTCCAGCGTCTTGTTCCGGGCCAGTTTGACCACGCATTCCATCGCGGCATACGGGGTGAGCGCGTTGCGAAAGGGCCGGGCGGAGGTCAGGGCAGCGTAGGTGTCTGCGACTGCCAGAATCCGCGAGAACAGGTGAATGCGGTCTCCGCACCGCCCGCGGGGGTAGCCGCGGCCGCAGGGTTGTTCGTGAACCTGATAGACGACGACCGGCACTACCGAGGGAATTCCGGGCATCCGTTCCAGCATGTCGACGGTGTAGCTGGGATGCTTGCGAATCTGGAACATCTCATGTTCCGTCAGAATCCGGTCGGCATTCCGCAGTTCGGGCGGGACGGCTCCCATCCCCCAGTCGTGCACCAGGCCGGCAATCCCGATTCGTTTGCAGTTGTCTTCATCCAGCCCGAGTTCGACGCCCAGAGCCATGCCGAGTGTCGACATCTTCAGGCAGTGATCTGCAATCGAGGGTTCCTGACTGATCTGCAAAGCCACGTTCAACTTGCAGTCGGCGTCGTCGGCCAGATCGGTGAGGCATTCGGCTGCCATGCGGGTGACATCGGTGCTGCTGACGGAATTGCCGCGGAGTGCCTCTTTCAGCATGCCGCCCATCGATTCGCTGGCAGCCTTGCGTTGTTCCTGCAGGGAGGTCTGGCGATCGCTGCTGTAGGCCTTGCGACCGTGACAGACGAAACGGTCCCGGACAGCAGGACCGGTGTTCTCGACCTGTAACAGACCGTTGTCCACCAGCCGGTCGAGACGATTGGTGGTCTCTTCGTCGAGCTTGAGATGGTGGACCGGTTCCGGAGCGGACACCGTCAGCCGGATGCGGCTGGCATCCTGGATGGTCGCCCGGACGGAACCATCGCCCCGTTGTTTGAGCAGGCGTTTGAAGTCGGAAGTGATCAGGTTTCCGGCGGCGAGCAGCAGAATGCCGTGTTCGTCGAACATTGCGGATTGCAGCGGGCGTCCGACGATCAATTCATCGACCCGCACCGGGACCAGTTCAGAAAAACCGGCCGGTTCCGCCAGAGCTGTCGCCGAGCCGGACTGTAAGGAACTGCTCATCAGGAAATCTCGACAACGCGCTCACCGAAACCGAGCGCAGGGAGAGGAAGCGCAGACGATCCCTGAACGATAGGTCAACAAACCAAACCATGTCCGGAGAAAACCGTAGACGGAACGGGAGAATTGTCAATTTCCGTGGAAAGAACTGCTGGAAGAATTGCCGGGGGAGCAACTCCCGGCGGCGTTCCGGAAGCCTCGCACCAGACAGAGTCCCGGCGGGTTGGTGAACACCACCGGGGGGAGCGGGGGGGAGAGCGGGCATGAGCCGGCGAAGAAATGCAGGAAGTCTGGCGGCTTCGGGCATTGTCTCCACTCGCCATTTGACGACGGGCTCCCTTGCTGCCAGGCAGAGTTGCTGCCGGACTCAGGGAACCACGGTCGGTTCGATGCCGCCGAGATTGCAGTTTTCCAGGTCGATGCCGCCGCGTTCGGTGATCAGCACCGAATCGCGACCGTTGCTCAGGCTCTGGCAGTCAATGGCGGTGACCCGGGACGAGCCGCCGACGGCGATGCCCGCCCGCCCGTTATCGCGGCTGTTGACCCGTTCCAGCAGGACGTCCCGGCAGGCATTGTCCGCATTGACGCCGTCCGTCCGATAGCCGACCACTTCCAGATTCATGATCCGCACGTGGCGGACATCGACCAGCGAAATGCCGGTTTCTGCAGCGGCGTAGGTCCAGGTCTGATCGAACGGCGTCTGATCCGGGCCGAGCTGGAACAACACGGCACCATGCGCTGCGGCCCAGTGGTCGACTGCGAGATCTGCCGCTGCCCAGTCCTGCCCGGGAAAGCGCTGCTCCGGAACCGGCTGGCCATTATTGAAGAACCGGTAATGGCCTTTCCGGGAGAGTGACAGTCGCCAGAGACCGCTCGTTTGCCGCTGCCAGCCGTCCGCAGGAACGGTAGCCAGTCCGCTGAGCACTGCTCCGTTGCCGTCAATCGTGAACGGTTCCGTGGGATAGCCGCTATGCCGGGCTCCCGAGAGCGTCAGGCTTTCCTGGTAGGGCACGCCGGTGTTCTTCAGCACAATCCCGTCGCCGCGCCGGACCAGCTTCAGGGCCCGATACAGCGTCTGGACAGGACCGGTCAGCAGCGATTGATTGCTGGCAGCGAGACCATCGTTGCCATCGAACCCGTTCAGGTTGTCGACGAAAATCACTTTGGCAGAGGCGGTATGGCCTCCGAGCAGATACAGCACCACAATCCAGGCAGCCAGCACGGCACGCGAACCGGGGCGGAGATTCATCACTGGGCATTCCTGGAAGCGAGACGCAAAACCTGATGGCAGACTTTTCTGTTCATCGGATTTTTGGTCAAGGAACGCGACAGAGACGCGAGGAGATGGGACGGCCTGCACAATCCCTGTAACCGGCCGTGTCCGTGGCCCGCGGCAGATCCCGTGGTTTGTCCATGCGGCGTGTGACAAGTGGGTAGTGGGTAGCAAATAGTAGGTAGGATCAAGACAGGGAAAGAATCCTGGAAATTTCCTACCCACTATTCCCTATCCACTACCCACTCGTTTAGCCGTGCCCCTGAACTTACAGATGGACCGAAACCCAGCGTTCGACTTCTTCCGGTTCTGGCGACAGTTCCGGGGATTGCCAGGGAATCTCCTGTCCCGCAGTCTGATGTTCCTGAATGAAGTACTTGAAGCGGATGACCAGCGACTGCAGCACCTCGCGCTCCGTCGGCCCTTCAGCACTGACGGATGGCGCTGCGGCACACCGGGCCTGAAAAGTCCCGCCAGCCTCCGCGGGACGTCGCAACAGCACATGGCAGTCATAGACGGCAACAGGTTCGCGAGACAGCGGGATCACGGCGGGCTTCCTTGAGTACCATTTGGCAGTTTTTACCATTGTATGCCGCTGTGACCGGACGTAAATCGAGCGGCTTTGCAGGGATGATCCGGGTTCCGTGATCCCGGGTAGTGAACGGATTATTAAAATGTCATTGAGGACCTTCTGCCTGTTCCCTCGCTGGCTCACGAATTTAATGAAAATGCCCAGTGGTATCGCTGAAGGCACATGCTTGCCTGGCAGGGCGAGCATGCCACCCGAACCGTTGGCCACAACGAGCGGGCATCTGTCATGCAATTCGTTGGGCTCTTCCAGTTTTGAGTTTGCCATGGCTGGACGAAGACGCCCGGGAATCCTGACGGTCTCCCGCCGGCAGGAATGGGAGCGGCCCGTTCTTGACGGAATCCGGCGGCCTGTGTCTGATGGCGCTCTCTTGCGGAAGGAACCGTGTGCATTTGCGATTGTGGCTGATCCGGAATCTCATCCTGCTGGCGGTCGGCAGTGTTCTGACAGTGTTGGCCTGGCTGTTGACATGGGTCTTGTCCCGGGTGGGTGATGTCACCGGGGCGGCAGTCACCGGCTGGATCGCGGCCCTGGTCAGCGGCTGTCTGGCTGCCGCAGTCGTGGTGCAGGTCACGCTGTTGAGCTGGCTGGTCTTGCAGACGTCTGGCGGACAGGATTCCGCAGGGATTTCACCTGTCACCGGTCCGGAACAGCCACAGCGGCCGGGATCGCCGCCCGGACCGTGGTCGTCGTCCCGGACTTCGTCCTGAGTGTTCGAGCGGAGACGTGGATGCCGATCAAGTTCCGCTGCAATTACTGCCGGCAGTTTTTGGGGATCTCGCGGAACCGGGCGGGGGGCGTGGTCGATTGCCCGTCGTGTGGCCGGGCCATTCGCGTTCCCGATCTGGACGGCCACGTAGCTCCGCTGGAAGATCCGGGGCTGAACGGTGATGACGCGCAGCTCGCCCGGGCGCTCGATGAACTGGCGGCCCTGGCCCATGTCGATCTGGCAGCTCCCGTTGTCGCGACCGACGTGAACGCACTCGACGAAGAGATTCCCCAGCCGATCCCCGAACCGGTCCCCGTCGAGATTTCCGTACCGGTAGTGATCCCGCCGGTCGCAGCGGTGCCGGACGTCGCAGCGCCTGCGGAACCCGCAGTGGCTTCGCTGGCTGAGGTCATGCAGGAGCTGGCAGGCGGTCCCACAACGGCTGTCACTACGACGGACGAACGGTCGTCACGAACTCCGGAGCCGCATCGAAGCCGCGGGGAGTATGCGGTCCGCCCGCTGCCGCTGGTCTGGTTGGTCGTCTCGCCCCTGCTGGCCGGTCTGGCGGGCCTGCTGATCGGCAGCGCGATTGCTGCCCGTAACACGAACTCTCCGAACGATTTGCAACTCGCGGCCCGACAAGCGGGAGCCGCTGACGAGGTCGCGATTCCTCAGACACAGGTCTCCGGCCGGATCAGCTACCAGACCGCGACGGGCGAAGTGCAGCCCGATATCGGGGCCGCGGTGCTGGTGCTGCCGCAGGCGTGGACTGGTGCCAGTCGACTCGTCCCCGCGGGTCTGCGTCCCGGCGATGACCCCGCTGACCAGAAAGTGGCGGCAGCAGCAGCGGCGGCGATGGGTGGCCAGCTCGCCTGGACCGATCACGCCGGCGAATATCAGCTGTCACTGCCCGGTTCCGGCAGCTATCGGCTGATTGTCCTCTCGCGCCTCTCCGCCCGGTCCGCTGCTATCCCTCCCGAAGACGAACAGCGGCTGAACGAATATCTGCAAGACCCGCCCGCCATCACGGGACAACGAGGCTATCTGATCCGCGACGTGGAAGCCCGGAACCCGGACGCCAATCACTGGGATCATCAGTTTCTGCAGCCCTGATGATTTTCGCGGGCGGAACTGCCGGCGCTGGTGTCCCGGGGATGATCCCGGCCAGAATCCGGACAGCCGGAGATCCCGGGACCGCAGGCAGCCCTGCCAGCAACAATGCCTGACCGCTGCGTCACCGGTTGACGGGCAGGTCCGCGAGGAATGGAACATGATGACGACTTATCAGACTTCGCTGCTGGCCTGTCTCGGACTGTGCGTGCTGATCTTCGCCGGGGGAATCGCGGGTTATCGTCTGGGTCGCCGACGACGGCTGCAGTCGGGGGAAGAACTTGCCACCGGCACGGTCGATGCCGCCGTGTTGAGTTTGCTGGGACTGCTGATTGCCTTCACCTTCTCCAACGCCTACTCCCGCTATGAGACCCGCCGGGAGCTGATTGTCGATGAAGCCAACGCGATTGGCACGGCGATCTTGCGGCTGGATCTCCTTCCACCGGAGGCGCGACGTGAGGCCCGCAGCATCTTCCGGGACTACGTTCATTCCCGGTATCACCTCTGGGAACTGTTTCCCGACCACGATGCCGCCATGCAGGAATACCGGCGTTCGCAAGAGCTGCAGAACCGGATCTGGTCGGTCGCTGTCAGCGCGACGGAAGCCGAAACTCATGGCGATGCCCGCAAACTGCTGTTGCCGGCACTGAATGACATGTTCGATATCACCACGACGCGACTGGTGGTGGTCCAGTCGCACCCGCCGCTGGTCATCTTCCTGTTGCTCAGCCTGCTGACGATCGCCGCCGCCGTGCTGATCGGTTTCGGAATGGCCGGCAGCCAGCAGCTGAGCTACTTTCACCTCAGCGGCTTCGCGGTGGCCATGAGCCTGTCCTTGCTGCTGATTCTGGACATCGAGTACCCGCGGCACGGCTACGTCCGGCTCGATCAGGAACATCTGCTGCTGCAGGAACTGGCAGACTCGCTCCGGTGATCGACTTCCGCACCGCGTTGAAGCGGCGATTAATACAACGACCCCCTGCGTCGTCAAATTTCCGGGCGAGCGGCAGCTGATTCTGAAGCCGTCGATTGCCGCGACCGCGCATCGGTTTCCGCGAGCGTGAACCGCGTGCTGACCACCGAATGCTTCGCGATTCCGGGACGATATTTCACATAGGTGGTCGCGACAAACGTGCCATCCGGCAGCAGTTCCAGACCGGGATAGCCGCAGTCGCCACCGGCGTGGCTATGCAGCAGTTTGATCCGGTACTGACCGTCCCGGCCATGCACGATGTCGTCATACGTGCCGACCCAGGCGACGAAATGATTTTTCGTGGGACTGGTTTTGCCGGTGTCGCGGAAACAGATCACGAGCCGGCCGTCTGCCGCATAGCGGGCAATATGGCGATCTCCCTGCAGGCCGACCGGGAGCGGACGAGCCGCTGACCAGGTGCGGCCTTCGTCGTCCGAGGTCATCAGCAGACCGTTGATCTTGCGGGAGTTTTCCCGCAGCAGGCAGAGGAGCTGTTTGCCATCGGGCGACCGCACCAGCCAGGGTTCACAGGGCATCAGCTCGCCCATATCGAGAATGATTCGCCAGTCGCTCCAGGTCAGGCCGCCGTCGGTCGATTCGCTCTGCGCGATGATGTTCGACTTCGGCTGCTGCGTCTCCCCCGGGCGACGAATGTTGGTGAGACCAATCAGTTTCCGGCCGCTGTCCACAGGCACGATGGTGCAGAATGGCATGATGCACTTCAGACCGAGGGATCGCATGTCGGACCAGGTCTGGCCGTCGTCTGCGGAATGGGCGACGTGCATGGTGCCGTCCGGTCCCTGGCCGGCGTACACGCACAGCCGTGTGGTGCCCTGCGGATCGGTCAGCCGAAAGATGGCCGGGCAATTGCGAACGGTGGTCCAGTTCTCAGGCGTATCGAGGAGTTTGCTCCAGGTTTTGCCGCCGTCGTCGCTGCGTTTCATCGGTCCACAGGGACCGCCGTGGTTCTTCGTCCAGACGCAGAACATCGTCTTGTGATCGGGCATTAACAGGGTGGTGGGGTGTCCCTGATAGATCTCCGGAGTTCCTTCCGCAATGACCACCTGCCGCTGTGTCTCCCCGGAAAGATCGACCGTCGGCAGCGGTTGTGCTGCAGACTTTGCGGCGGTTTGCGGAGACGCTGCGGCGAGCAGTTGACCGTCTTTCAGCAGTCGTTCCCGCAGTTTCGGATAATCAACCTGCTGCACCGGCACGTCATCGTTGATGGCGATCGCAGCCGCGGTAGCGGCCGACTGGCTGGTCATCATGAAGACCGGTTCCATCCGCAGGCTCGCGAAAGCGACGTGACTGGCGGAGAGCGCAAAAGTGACGAACAGGTTGTCGCATTCCGTCTGCTTCGGCACGATGGCCGCGTAGCCGATGGAATAGGGAGCCGCACCGCCCCTGCCTTCGGCGATCTTCCCTTCGCGGGTGACGACGCCGTCTTTCACGATGCGGCGAATCTCGTGGATGTCGGTGCCGTAGGAACCGATGCCGATCGAATTTGGCGCGGTCTGCTTGCCGAACGTGTGATTCTGCGTCATGACCAGGTCACTGACCATCCGGCGTGCTTCGCGCACATAGATCTGATGCGGCCACCCACCGTTGTCGGTGAATTCATCGTGCGGCAGTCCGAACTGCTGCATCTGCTGGCGAACCTTGACGGGCACGCGGGGATCGGTCGCGAGGAAGTGCAGCAAGCCGCGGTGATAGTTCTCGTGCTCTCTCGCGATTTCCGCCCGGCGGGCATAGCTGGCTTCCGGCCATTCCCAGCTCGCGCCGGGCAGGTTGCCCCCGAAGGTGGCAGTGTTGAAGTCCCACTTGTCGTTCGGCAGCGGATCGTGCTTGGAGAACCACCGCAGGTCCATGTCGTCGCCATGCTGCACACAGGCAGCGATGAACCGGGCGACCAGTTCGTAGCGCTGCGGATCATAATCGACCGGGGGCTGGATCGGCAGGCGGTCGGCGGCGGTGGTCAGACAAAGTCGAAAGCAATAGGCCTGTAAGCCGGCAGCCTCTTCTCCGACCTGGCCCGGTTCGCCCGCCTGCAGCAGCGGCAGCAAGCCGCTGTTGGGATCACCCGGAATGACGTAGGGATCGAGCGGGAAATCGCGATCCCACACGCCCTGGCCTCCGGGAACCCGACCATGCGGACCCGGTTGCAGATGCTGCGCGCGCGGACGATATTTCTCCGGATACTGGATGCCGTTCAACGTTTCGCCGTAACGGTCGTTGCCTTCCCGCGTGAGCGTGTACGTCACGCCGGCGAGCGGGAGCAAGTCGCCTTCATAGGTCGCATCCATGAACACCCGGGCGCGGAACTGACGGCCGTCCTCCGTCTGCACGGCGGTGATGCGTGGACCGTCTTTCTCGACGGAGTTCACCCGGGCTCCATACTTCACCGTCACCCCCGCTTCTTGAATCATCTCGTTGAAGACCGCTTCCGCCACGTGCGGTTCGATGGAGTACGCGCCACCGGTCGCTGGTCCGCCGCCCTCGCCGCGAAACGGCTGATCCCACGCCAGTTGTTTCCCATACTTCGCCACCAGCCGCGTGAAGTAATCCCGTGCCAGTCCACCCACCGTGCGGGGATCGCCGATGTCGACGGCGCTGAGTCCGCCCGACGTCATTCCGCCCAGATGTCGCCCCGGTTCCAGCAACAGCACTCGTTGGCCCATACGGGCTGCCTGTACGGCAGCGATCACGCCGCCCGAGGTGCCGCCATACACACAGACATCAGCATCATTGCCGCCGCGCACCCAGGCTTCGTTGAACCGGGCGACCGTCAAAAGGCCGGTCTTGTAGATGTTCTTGCCGTCGGTGCTGCCGCGTTCGTAGAAACAAAGGATTGTGCCGTCGGGCAGGGCCGCCAGGTCGCTGTAGCCGCTAAAGCCTGGTTCCAGACTCCGCCGGGCACACCAGGTCCGGCCATCATCTTCGCTCAGCTTGATGGTGACATTGACGCGATCCCGGCTTTTCCCGGCAGCTTCCTTGCCATCCTTCCGGGCCAGATTGTGCGGATTCGAGAATGCAATTAGTCCTGGTTGCGCCGTGGTCGCTTCGCGCACCCGCGCGAGGCCTGCCATGCAGATCGGTTCGAGGAGTGCGTCATCAAATTTTGGCGGGGTCCACTGAGTCGCGCCATCGGGACTGATGGTGATCAACCTCCGATGTGCCTGCGATTCACTGCGGGCATTCAGCATCACCCGCCCGTCAGAGAGCTGCACAATCACGGTTTCATTGGGATAGACGAACTCCGGCGTATCGGGCACAGCGATTTCGCCCCGCTGCCAGGTCTGGCCGTGATCGTCGCTGTAGATCGTCGAGGTGACGGAAGGCCGATGGGCATGACCGCCGGTGCCGAGCGACAACCAGACCGGGACCACCAGCCGGCCCTTGTGCGGACCGTGCGTCAACTGGATGCCGTGAGCAGGTCCGGTGGCCAGAACTTTCCAGTCATATTCCGGTCGGAATTTATCGAAAGTAGAGGTGATCTCGACCGGTTCGGACCATGTCGCACCATCGTCATCGCTGCGAATGTAAAAGCAGCGCATGTACTCCAGACAGTAGAGAAAATGAATCGCGCCGGTCTCGTAGTCGACGAATGCGACCGGGTTGTTGACGGTGTTCTCGCCAGGTTTGTCGAGCTTCTGGGCAGCCGCGACGGGGTTAATGGGCAGATCGCCCTCCACGTGGACCACAGTCTGCGGTGGTCCCCAGGTTTTGCCCCCGTCATGACTGCGTCGCATCAGGACATCGATTGGCCCCCAGTCGCCGGCATCGCTCTTGCGAGCCTCGCAATACGCCAGCACGGTGCCCTTTTTCGACACGACGATGCCCGGAATGCGATAGAGCTTGTACCCGTCCGTCCCGGCCTGGAAGAGATCAACCTTTTCGAGGAACGGTTCGGTGGCGAGAGCCGGGGAGAAGCTGAAGGTCAGAAGGAAGAAGAGGCATAAGAACTGAAGCAGGAAATCCGCAGGAAACTTGAACTTCAAATCTTTCAATAATGGGTGGCTGGGGCGCTGGTCACCTGTGGAAGAACCTTGAGTTCCCAACTGAAAACTGGACTGCTGATCAAAGCAACTTCGTCGTAGCCCCAGTGACAGGATACTGGGGCTACGAGGGTCTTCCGGGGTGGAAGAGTGGTCCTGCGCCCCAGCCACCGGGATGTGCTTTGAATTTCGGATTTCTTTGCCCCTCATCCCAAACCGAACAGCGCTGTCGATCACGGGGTGTCTCCAAAAAAGGGTTCTTTGCCGGAACGGACATGGCGCCGGATGCGGGCTTCGGCAGCATCCGGCGAGAGCTGACACAAGTCCTTGAGCAAGCTGATATGCCGGTCGTAGGTCGCGACCTGCATGGGACTGAGCAGGGCCGTCTGGTGGAACATGCTGAGCTGAATGACGCGCTGAAAGCAGTCGATCAGCGCCTGGCAGCCAGTCAGTTCCAGCAGGGCCTGATGAAACGCGAAGTCTCTGGAGGACAGGTCGCCGCCGGCATCGGCCGCCGCATCGGCGTCCAGGGCCAGCGGTTCCAGACGTACAAACTGCGCTTCAATGATGGCCCCGCAATACAGCCGGGCCGCCTGACATTCCAGGGCCTCCCGCAGCAGCAGTTGCCCGCGAACATCCTCCCTGCCTGGTGATCGGACAAACGTCCCCTGCCGCCGGCGGGTCGCGAGAAAGCCTTCATAGGTCAGCCGCTGAATGGCATCCGCGACGGGAATCAGGCTGATTTGCAGGTCATCGGCAATCTGTCGCCGGTCGACAACGTCCCCCGGCCGCAATTCCCGCCGCAGCAGCTGCGAAAGGATGTGGGAGTAGGCGCGGTCGCCGTGGGTGGGAGCGACGGGTAGTGGCGGCTGCAGTTCGGTCGACTGTAACATGGTTCGTAACATGTTAGATCGGACGCGCGCAGAAGATCAACCGTCACCGATCGATGCGTCGCGCTTGCGGCAGAGTGATCGACCAGCACAATACGTTTCAGAACCTGTCAGTGGCCGTCGTTTCCCGGAAAAACTGGCCGCCGTCGAGCGATTTACATCCGGAGTCAGCATTCAGCGGGAAGATCGTAGATCACCCGGGTGCCGTCGAGTTTGATGTAGCCCTGACGACAGAGTAACTGGAACAATTGACTCACTTGCTCACCACTCAGTTGATTCCTGAAGATGGCATTCAGGGTGTTGAGCAGGGTCTGTTGAGTACGAGGCTTCGAGTCCTTTCGCCGTATCAGGTCTTCGAGAACCAGTTTCGTGTGGGTCTCGAATTTTGCCAGCTGGCGACGGAAGTACGGGATGTCGGCAATGCAGCCAGAGCGCTGAATCCGAATCTTCCGGCTGCGGAGGTGTTCAATGAGTCCATCCAGATCGGTGTCATTGGTAATGACGTGATAGAAAGCGTCAGAGTGTTCCATCGACAGGCGACCGATGTAGCAGGCGATGTGAAAGTCCAGGTTGTTTTTGCCGGATGTTTCTAAAGGGATGTATTCGACGCTCCGCCCCAGCGGTTGCAGTGCTGTCGCAATGGGGGTGGAAATCCGCCGGGCCTGATGCGGCCCCAGAAATAACTTTACCTGAAAGTTGCCGTCCTCCAGCATGCCGAGATCCTGCGGCTGGACGTTCTCAAAGTCGATCAGAACGACATTCAGGGGATCGGATTTCGGGGATTCCGTTGACGGACTAGAGCTGGCTCCGGATGCTTTGAAGTCTGGGGATCTCGAAAAGAGGCGGGCAAATACATTCATCCGGGCAACCCTGAGCACAAGATTCTGACAAGAAACCGGAATCCGTTCCTGAAAGATAGTCCTGATTTCCGCTGGTTTGATGACAGGGCGGACCAATCGGGCAGGAAAAGTTGCTGACCTCGGGAAACCTGAAGCGTCGCTCTCCGCCGTTACTGCACTTCTTTGGTGAAAATCGCTGGGATCACCGATTTTCTGCAAGAGACAAAGATCGTTTCACGGGCTCCGAAAAATTCTGCAACTGAGCCACTGGATAGTGACGGTTTCCAGTCTTCACCTTCCAGAGTCCCTCCTGCGAACGACGATCGCACCGGATTCTGCTATCCTGCCCACGGAACGAGGCGAGCGTCCGCGAGGATGTCGCCCGTCGGCTGTCCTCGCCTTGAGATCGGGAAATTTGTGTCGCGATTTCCGTTATTGATGATTTTTCTGGTCGTGTTCATCGATCTGTTGGGATTTGGCATCGTCCTGCCGCTGTTGCCGCGGTATGGCGAGCACTTCAATGCCGCCGGGTGGCAGCTCGGGCTGCTGATGTCGTCGTTCTCGGCCATGCAGTTTCTGTTTGCGCCGGTCTGGGGGCGACTGTCCGATCACTTCGGCCGGCGTCCGATCCTGCTGATCGGTCTGTTCGGCTCAACGCTCGCCTATGCCGCGTTCGGGATCATCACGCAACTGGGTAACCAGGGACTGATTCTCGGTCTGACGCCGCTGACCTGGTTGTTTATTTCGCGAATCGGAGCGGGCATCGCCGGGGCCACAATTTCGACCGCCCAGGCGTATATTGCCGACGTCACGGATACAAAAAGCCGTGGCAAGGGGATGGCCCTCATCGGGGCGGCGTTCGGAGTCGGGTTTACCTTCGGTCCGATTCTGGGAGCGAACTTCGTCCGGGCGACGGAGAGCGGCGCTCCCAGTCCGGCACCCGGATACGTCGCCGCTGTGCTGTCAGCCCTGGCGCTGCTGGCCGCGATGTTCCTGTTACCGGAATCACTGAAACCGGGAAGCGATGCGGCCCGGCATCGGCACTGGTTCAATCGGGCGGCGTTCACGAAGGCGATCGGTCAGCCGTACATTGGCTGGCTGCTGGTCACCATTTTCCTCAGCACGTTTGCCTTCGCCCAGTTTGAAAGCACGCTGTCGATCCTGACCCAGCGGCTGGGGCTGGATGACGCCCACAACTTCTACGTCTTCGCCTACATCGGCTTCATTCTGACAATCGCTCAGGGCTTCCTGGTGCGACGGCTGCTGCCGAAGCTCGGCGAATTCCGTATGGCATTCGCCGGCGTCGTGCTGATGGCGGTGGGTCTGCTGCTGATCGGCATCTCCAGCAACCAGAACTCGCTGACGCTGCTCTACTGCGTCCTGCCGATCGCGGTGATTGGCTTCTCGGCTGCTACGCCCTCCTTGAGTGCGATGCTGTCGCTCAACACGGCCGAGGATGAACAGGGCGGCGTTCTCGGCGTTGGCCAGAGCATCTCGTCGCTGGCCCGGATCTTCGGCCCGTACGTGGGTCTGTCGCTGATGGATATCAAGGATGCCTCCCTGGCCCTGCCGTATTGGGTCGCAGCTGGTACGATGGCCGTCTGCCTCCTGTTCGTGTCCGGACTCCGCCAGTGCCGCTCGTCGCGGGATGCAGTTCCAACAACAGATGAAGCCGAGGGACAGCGTCCCGTCAGTGCCTTGCATTGATCGCAGATCAACACCCCGCGGGATCGCCATCCCGCGGCTGCTTAAATGTATTAACTCTCAACCCTCAACTCTGAACTCTCAACCCTCCCATGACTGCACTCAGCGTCAATTTGAACAAGATCGCCCTGTTGCGCAACAGTCGCGATTCGGGTCTGCCCAGCGTGCTGAAGGCGGCCGTGGCGGCGATCCAGAACGGAGCAGACGGCATCACCGTGCATCCGCGGCCGGACAAGCGCCACATCCGCGGCAGCGACGTGCATGACCTGAAACATCTGCTGGCAGAGAGCTACCCGCACATCGAACTGAACATCGAAGGCAACCCGCTGGAGCCTTCGTTTATGGAACTGGTGCAGAAGGTAAAGCCGACGCAATGCACGATGGTGCCCGACGTGCGCGATCAGCTCACGTCCGACCACGGCTGGGATCTGGTGAAACAGGCGGAGACGGTGCGGCCGATCATCGCGGAGCTGAAAAAGTCCGGCGTCCGCGTGAGTCTGTTCATGGACGACGAACCGGAACCGATGGCCCTGGCAAAAGACGTGGGAGCCGACCGCATCGAACTCTATACCGGCCCGTATGCCGAAGCCGTGCATGAAGGCTGGAGCGAACGGTCCCTGCAGAGCTTTGCTGCTGCTGCACAGGCAGCGATCGCAGCCGGCCTTGGAATTAACGCGGGACACGACCTGAGTCTGGAAAACCTGGGCGCGTTTCTGGACGCTGTGCCGGGAGTGCAGGAAGTGTCCATCGGCCACGCCCTCACCATCGACGCGCTGGAAATGGGCTGGAACACCGCGGTGCAGAAATATGTGGAGATCTGCCACGCCGCACGGTGATTGCGCGGCGCTGACTGCGCGGGATTAAGGAAAATCGCGAACCCACAAGTGGTCCACGTCGCACGCTGGCGGGTTCGCGATTCTTCGCGCGCTCACAGCACTCACAATTTCACCTCACTCAATACCACTGATACGCGTATTCCCGGAACCGCTCCCACGCCTCTGTTTGCGGTTTGACCGTATCAAATCGCTCCCAGTCGCGACCGCGTTCAATGAGTTCTTCACGCAGCAGACGTTCGGAGATCTGCAGGGACGTGAAGCTGTTCCACGAGTCGATCTCCCGACCTGACAGTGACCGAAAGCGTTCGGCCAGCAACGCTTTCACACCGTCGCGCACAATCTCATCCTCACAGTGCATGAGCGGCAACAGTTCCCGCAGGCCTTCCGCGTTGATGGGATGTTCGCTGATCTGCACCGACGGCGCGGAATCGCCGGCCAGGATGCGGGTGACGTTGTAACGCATCACGAGCAGGTCGACCGGCGTGACCGAGTAGATCATCACCGCGGCTGCCAGGGCCCACAGGTCGGCCTGGAACAGCCAGGTGAAGCTGCGAACGCGAGCGATCTTGTAAATGGCCAGTGCGAAACCAATGACGACGGTCGTGGTCCCGAAGAAAGCGATCATTCGCATGCGGGTCATGCCGTTGAACCCGACGTAAATCCACAGGCGATGATAGACGGCCACCGCCAGCAGCAGGTTCAGGGCCGACCAGATCCACGCCAGCCGCTTCAGCCGGACCAGCCGCGGATCCTGCAGCACTTCGCCGCGGAAGATCAGCGACAGCATCACCGTCGCAAGGGCGAGCGCGACGGTCAGCCAGGCAGCCCCTTCATGGGCATAACCGGAGTAGTGAAAGCCTTTGGGAAACTCGCGCAGCCACAGCGTCTGAAACTCGAACACCAGGTAGCCCGCGAACAGCACGCTGACGGTCATCAGCGTGTTCCGGAACGGGCCGTACAACTGGGCATTCACCGGTCCGGCGGTCGTTGTTTTCGGCCGGGGCGGCAACAGGCGGGACGTAGCTGGCTCCGCGATGGGCCGCAGCAGACCAACGGTCAGCCAGATGCAGCCGATCCAGAACGGGATTTCGATGATCGAGAAATCCTGCAGCCAGTCGCCGAACTGCGTCACCCAGACTCGCCACTGGCCGGAGATGCTGGCCACCAGATCGGGATTGGCCATGAGGAACACCGTGCCGAAGATCAGCAAGGCCGCGAGCGGTAACACAATTGACAGGGCAGCCGAGGTCTTGAACGGTTTCAGGTTGCGGTAAGCCGCCTGCCCGTAGCGATTGATCCCTTCCGCTCCCGCCTGGATCGTCTGTCTTGAGTAGGCCACGACTCCCAGCACCTGTGGCCGCCTCCCGACCAGCGACATTGCCAGCGCGACAACTCCGAACAGGCCGCTGACGACCGTCAGATATGAGCCGCACCAGACGAGCCGGGCGGCGATGACGGTCAGGGCCGCGACCAGCAGCCAGCGGACCGCCAGCGGTTTCCGACCGACCGACCCGAGCATCAGCAACCAGGGCGCGAGCGCAAACAGCAGGCCGTAGCCGGTGAAACCCTGACCGCGGTACACCGTCAGATCGCACAGCAGGGCGATCAGGAACACCGCGATCAGTTCCCGCCGCTGCACCGGTTCCGGCAGCGGTTCCTCGACATCGATGAAGTCGACCACCGGCAACGGACCCGGTTTCACATTGAACTCCGGGAATTCCGGGGGAGAATCCGGCGCATCCATGTCGGATCTCGCAGCAACCAGGTGGTGGATTTCTTGTGAAAGAATCGCGAACCCGCAAGCGATCAACGGCGCACGCTTGCGGGTTCGCGATTCGATCGATCATCGGGCGATGATGGAGACATCATGCGCCACCCGAACACGAATGTCACCTACCGGATCACCTTGCGGCTGAACGCCACCACGAACAGACCCCAGAGCAGGGTGCCCGCGAGGGCTTCCAGGTTGAGCGGGATCAGCACCCAGCCGTGGGCGGTGTTGAACTGGTCGCCGCCGAAGCCGGATGTGAACACGCTCACGGTCGTCATCAGCGCATACAGGACGCGGTTGACGAGACCGTCTTTCGGCAGTTCGACAATCGGCGGGCTTTCCACTTCAAAGTGGTGATAGCCGACGGCATAGACACCTGCGAAGAACAGCATCATCAGCAGGGCAGAGACCACGGCGCGCACCGGATTCGTGCCGTAGCCGCAGCCCCAGTCGAGGAACACCAGGTCGCACACCTGCAACAGCTTCGTCCACGGTTTGGCCCAGGATCGCGGCCGGCCCTTGCGCTGGCAGACCTTGAACTTGTAGTAGGCCCAGTCCTCTTCATCGAAACGATGCAGTGTCTGATAGATCGCTTTCAGCAGGCCGTACTCGCGCATCGCCAGTTCGTAGTCCTGGCTGCGTTCGGAGGCGAGCCGGTCCTGCAGCTGCGACGGCTTGATCAACAGACGATCGACGACGGCGTTCGCGAACGCGAACGTCTGCTGCGGTCCCTGGCTGATCCCTTCCAGATACACGAAGTCGTGCAGCTTGGCTTTCGACAGGTCCAGCAGGCCGTCGAAGTGCGTGCTGGCGAAATCGAGCTTCTTTTCGACGACGGCGCCGCGCATCAGGAGGTCGTTTTGCACCAGACAGTGTTCAAGGCACACGCCCTGCTGGAAGCAGGTGCTGCGCAAGTCGACCTGCCCCTGAAAGCGGCAATGGCTGAAATTCGCCCAGTGATCGAACGTGGCTTCCCAGAAGCGGGCCTGTCCTTCAAACGTGCAATGCGTGAAGGTCACGCCGCCCAGGAATTCGCTGCGATCGAACCTCGCTGATCCGCGGACGGTGATGCCACCGAAGATCGCGCGACGGATCTTGCTGATGCGAATGATGAAGTCTTTCTCGAAGACCGGTTCGCGTTCAAAGCGGGCGCGCGAAATTGTGCAGCCGATCATCTCGACGGTTTCGTGAAACACCGCTTTTTTGAAGACCGGCTTGTCGAGAATCACGTCGCGCAGCGTGACTGGCAGCGAGAACTCGCCGGTGAACTTCAGACCGCTCACCCGCACGTTCACGAGCGGTCGGCCCGCCTGCAGGCAGGCCAGGGCGTCTTCCGCGCTCATGACCGTGATGGTCGGCTCATGAGCAGTGGTGTCAGTTGTTTCGTCGATCGCCAACATGTTCGCGGGTTCCTGATCCGACATCGTGCCTCTCCATTGCTGTCGACATACGGGAACCGGCTGGGGCCGGATCACGGGAAAACGGCGGTGGCTCCGGGGAATTCCGCCCGGGCTTCCTCCAGCAGCGGTTCATAACGACCCGCGTACCGCTGGGAAAAGTGCATCAGCACCAGTTCGTCGACACGGGCCAGCCGCGCGAGTTCGCCCGCCTGCTGCGCCGTCAGGTGACGATGCTGGCGCGCCTTGTCGGCGTGCTTTTGGGAATAGAACGCATCGCAGTAGAGCCGGCTCGCGCGATGTGCCAGGGCCAGCAATTCCGGGCGCACGGTTTCCGACCAGGCGGTGTCGGTGATGAAGGCCAGCCGGCTGCCGGCAGAGCGACGGAACAGCCGCTGGACGATCGCTTTCCAGGGAAATTCCCCGTCATCAATTTTGACCGGGCTTGCCAGGTCATCGCCACGGCGCAGCCGGGCGAGGATCTCGCCGATCCACGGTCCGGGTTTCAGCTGACTTTTCTGCAGCGCCGCCTGATCCAGAAACCAGCCGGGTTTTTCGATCACCGCATAGCTGAGACAGGGAACCGTATGGTCGGCCGCACAGGCTTCTACGGCGATGGTGTCGTTCTCGAAGATGACCGGACCCGTGCGCGGGCACACTTCAATCACCGGCGGCGGAAAACGGCGGCCGCAGTCCAGATGCCCGCGACGCAGCAAGTCGTCCTCAATCTCGCAGACGTCGATCACGATCTTCTGGAACGGAAAGAACTGGAATTCGTAGCTGCGAATGCGGTCGACGATTTTCGCGATCGTGCCGGGAGGCCCGAACAGCGACAGGGTTTTCTCGCGATCCATATTCGCCCGGACAATCCGGTCCAGGCCGATGAAGTGATCGATGTGATGATGCGTGATGAAGACCGCCGTCAGATCGGCCAGCTGTGCCAGCGAGAGGGCGGAGTTGTCGCCCGCGTCGAGCAGCAGGGCATCGTCGCGATCGGGATAGTCGAGGTACAGCACCGGATCGCCGGCAGAGCCGTTGACCAGCAACGTCTCGGCAAACAATCCGGCTTTGGCCATGAGAGCAGACGTCCGACAGAAAAGGATGCGACACGCCACAGGAAGCTGGCAGCAGCGTGTCGAAATCTGCGGGGAACGTCAACACAGACTGGGAGACGATCAGTCCGGCTTGGTGTTAGCGGACGTCGTCTGCTGATGCCGCTGCATCTCGGCATCGGCGGCCTTCTGGATTTGCTGATTCACAGCGGCTTCATCACCCGTGTGATCGCCGGTGCCAGTGGCAGCCGGGTCACAGCCGCTGCACAGCAGGAGGGTGGCCAGAGAGATAGCGAAAGCACCACGAGCAGGCATGTCAGGAAAACTTTTGGAGTGGGTGGGATACTCGTCCGTTTGCAGGGCGAGCAGGGTCAGAGGCAGGACGGATCTGGCGAGACCGGTCGGAGGGTGCCGCCGTCTAATGGTAGTGCGGTGTTTGATCGCTGAACTTCATTGCATTGTTGGGGGTGGCATGCTGGCCCTTCGAGGCAAGCATGGTCTGCGGCTGAGCATGGGCGGACGAGCATGCATGACAAATCACATGCTTGCCTGGCAGGGCAAGCATGCCACCCGCCGCGACGTAGCTGGGTTACAGGTTGTCGATCGATTCACCGTCGTTGCGGGTGCAGACGCGCTGCCACAGTTCGCCATTGATGTTGTAAGAGAAAGTGCGCACCGAGCCATCGACCATCAGGCCCTGAAAGCCGCCGGAGTGGGCAGAGCCGAAGCGGGTGCTCCAGTAGGTCGGCGGTTCGTCGGGATGCCGGCTGTCGGGTTGCGGCGTGCTGCTGGTGGAGCCCCAGCGGATTTCGTCCTGATCCCAGCCGGGATTCACATACGGTTCGTTGTCGCCGCCACTCTGTCCGAAATACCGTGGATTGGTCTGTTTCTCGCCGACCAGCAACGTGTTGCTGGTGCCGTCGGTCATGTCCTGGAACGACAGCGGCCCCTTGCAGCTGCGGCGGGAAATGGCACCGTCATAAGCCGTCTGGGTGCTGCCCACATTGCCGGCATAGTCGGTCTTGGCCAGGGTGTTGTAAAGGGCCGCGGCCCGCCGCGACGGACAGTAATAGGTCTTCACCGGCGTCTGGTAGATCTTCGTGTCGCTGGGTTCGTTGTAGAGATTCGTGAGTTCCAGCTCGGGCATGATCTGGTACATCCAGTTCCACTCACCGCGATTGTTGGCGTTGCAGCAGGCACTGCACGGCCAGCCGCTGCCGGTATCGTTCCCGCCGTCCGGCAGCACGAGCGACTTGTCGTAGTAGTTGTGGAAGGCCAGACCGATCTGCTTCAGATGGTTGCGACATTCGGTCCGCCGCGCGGCTTCCCGCGCCTGCTGGACGGCCGGCAACAGCAGGGCGATCAGCACGGCGATGATGGCGATGACGACCAGCAGCTCGATCAGGGTGAAACCCCGCCGCAACGACGACCACGCAGACTGATTCACAGGATGCCCCTTGTTCCGATGTTTCCAGATCCTCACGCAGAGTGAGCGTGAGTAAACCCGACATCAGAAAAGATCCTGCGATGAAACTGTGAAATCGTGGTGAATAGGGGGATATGCCCGTGAGTCTGCTGATATCATCTTCGGGAAACACGAGGCTCCGGCCGGTTCTTGTCCCGATGCCGCCAACGGGTCCGACCGGAAATCGGGTCTGATAGAAAATCAGGGCTGGGACAGCCGCCATTTCAGCCAGGCGTGCATTTCAGCGGCGATTTGCTGATAGCCCGTCGCATTCGGATGGACGGCGTTATCGACCGGGAACCCTGCGACCGGATCGACGCCCAGTTCCGTGGGGATCACGAAGATCTGGTCCTGTTCCCGACCGGAGAACCGCTCCAGTTCGAGTTGCACCAGGCGGTGCTGGATGCGCTTCCAGCCCCAGCGCGTGTAGCGGCCCTTGTAGTTGGCGTCGAAGGCGGCTGCGCGGTCGTTGCCGGGCGTGGTCAGACCGATTCCCAGTTCTGCGTCCGGAGCGGCCTTGCGGAATTCGGCGATCAATTTTTCCGCGTTCTCGAGGACGCGGTTGATCTGCTCATCCAGGGCCTGCGGGTCGTCGGGTTTGGCTCCGAAACAATCGTTGATTCCCAGCAGGAAAATGACATAGTCCGGCGACCGGTCCTCGTAAAGTTCCTTGAAAGTCCGCGCGACGTCCAGTTGCGGCTGGTCGTTCACCAGAAACACGAACGGACTGCTGGTCCCGCGACCGCCGGCGGCCGGCATTCGGTCAAAGTGCGTCAGAAACCGGGCCCAGGTCCAGCCGCCGTAACCTTCATGACCAACTCCCGGCAGCGCGTTTTTCGGCCGATGGGTGCCGAGCATGGTCAGCTTCAGGTCCGGAGCCGTCGTTAACCGGCGCTGCAGATCGTTGGGATACAGGCTGGCATGCGTCAGGCTGTCGCCCACAATCAGCAGAGAGAGTTCGCGACCGCTTCCC
>VFQN01000563.1_pt1 | contig 67903 bp, 69 predicted proteins | sample 3512371 | NCBI WGS metagenome assembly VFQN01 (sample SAMN10412370, study PRJNA504923) | tailings metagenome | isolation source: Replicate 2 from Balatoc abandoned mine | place: Philippines: Itogon, Benguet | collected 2017-08-28 | reverse complement strand
CCTTTGCGGTCTCCAGCTTCATCATCGGCGTGGCCGGTGGCCTGTGGGCCTTCGTCTACCTGGGCGCCTGGGAGCCCGCCGCCTTCGGGGTGGACCTGTCTTTCCGCCTGCTGTTCATGGTGATCATCGGCGGCCTGGGCTCCATCATGGGCGCCTTCTTCGGCGCGGCCTTCATCGTGGTGTTGCCCATCGTGCTCAACCAGGCGCTGCCGGCCTTCGGCGAGCTGTTCGGCGTGAGCCTGTCCACCGCCGCCGTCTCGCACGTCGAACTCATGGTCTTCGGCGGCCTGATCGTCTGGTTCCTGATCGTCGAGCCGCATGGACTGGCCAAGCTGTGGTCCATCGGCAAGCAGAAGCTGCGGCTGTGGCCCTTCCCCCACTGAGCCCACCCCGAGCCTTCTTTCCAGTTTTTCGCCCGCGTCAACTTCATCCACAGGAGACAAACCATGAAGCTTCGCCATCTGGTCCTTGCCGTCGCCGCGCTGGCGTGCGGCGCAACTTCGCTGGTGGCCACCAGCGCCTTCGCCCAGGCCAAGGAGCAGTTCTTCCCGCTCCTGTCGTACCGCACCGGGCCCTATGCGCCCAACGGCACCCCCTGGGCCAACGGCAAGCAGGACTACCTCAAGCTCATCAACGCGCGCGATGGCGGCATCAATGGCGTCAAGCTCACATTCGAGGAATGCGAGACCGGCTATGCCACCGACCGCGGCGTCGAATGTTATGAGCGCCTCAAGAGCCGCCCGGGCGTGACCCTGTTCGACCCGCAGGCCACCGGCATCACCTTCGCGCTGACCGAGAAGGTCCCCACCGACAAGATTCCGCTGATCACGCTGGGCTACGGTCTGTCGGTCTCCCAGGACGGCAACGCCTTCAAGTGGAACTTCCCGCTCATGGGCAGCTACTGGACGGGCGCCGACATCCTGATCCAGCACATCGGCCAGAAGGAAGGCGGCCTGGACAAGCTCAAGGGCAAGAAGATCGCCCTGGTCTACCACGACTCGCCTTTCGGCAAGGAGCCCATCCCCCTGCTGCAGGAACGCCAGCGCATGCACGGCTTCGACCTGCAGCTGATCCCCGTGACCGCGCCCGGCGTGGAGCAGAAAGCCGCCTGGCTGCAGGTGCGCCAGAGCCGCCCCGACTACGTGCTGCTGTGGGGCTGGGGCGTGATGAACTCCACCGCCCTCAAGGAAGCCCAGGCCACGGGCTACCCGCGCGAGAAGATGTACGGCGTGTGGTGGGCCGGCGCCGAACCCGACGTGAAGGACGTGGGCCAGGGCGCCAAGGGCTACAACGCGCTCGCACTCAACACCTCGGGCCAGCAGCCCAAGGTGATCCAGGACATCCTCAAGCTGGTGCACGACAAGGGCCAGGGTACGGGACCGAAGGACGAGGTGGGCTCGGTGCTGTACACGCGTGGCGTGATCATCCAGATGCTGGGCGTGGAAGCCGTGCGCCGCGCGCAGGAGCGCTTCGGCAAGGGCAAGGTCATGACGGGCGAGCAGGTGCGCTGGGGCCTGGAGAACCTGGCGCTGGACCAGAAGAAGCTCGACGCGCTGGGCTTCGCCGGCGTCATGCGCCCGCTGTCCACCTCGTGCAACGACCACATGGGCTCGACCTGGGCGCGCGTGCACACCTGGGACGGCGCCAAGTGGAACTTCAGCTCCGACTTCATGCAGGCCGATGAGCAGATCATCAAGCCCATGGTGAAGGCGGGCGCCGACAAGTACCTGGCCGACAAGAAGATGTCGCGCCGGGCCGCCTCGGACTGCGGTTCCTGATCCCTCCCGCGCCGCGCCTCGCGCGCGGCGCCATCTGCAAGGGCGGCGCGCTGCCCTTGCACATGGACACGAAGGAATCCCCATGAGCACCGACCCATCCATCGTCCTCAACGTCAACGGCATCGAGGTCATCTACAACCACGTGATCCTGGTGCTCAAAGGCGTCTCGCTGAGCGTGCGCGAGGGCCAGATCGCGGCCATCCTGGGCGGCAACGGCGCGGGCAAGACCACCACGCTGCGCGCCGTCTCCAACCTGCTCAAAGGCGAGCGCGGCGAGGTCACCAAGGGCAGCATCGAGCTGCGCGGCGAGCGCATCGAGAACCTCTCGCCGGCCGACCTCGTGCAGCGCGGCGTGGTGCAGGTCATGGAGGGGCGCCACTGCTTCGCGCACCTCACCATCGAGGAAAACCTCATGACCGGCTCCTACACCCGCAAGGACCGCGCCGAGGTCGCGCGCAACCTGGAGAAGGTCTACGCCTACTTCCCGCGCCTGAAGACGCGGCGCACCAGCCAGGCCGCCTACACCAGCGGCGGCGAGCAGCAGATGTGCGCCATCGGGCGCGCGCTCATGGCCAACCCCAGCGTGGTGCTGCTCGACGAGCCCAGCATGGGCCTGGCGCCGCAGATCGTCGAGGAGGTCTTCGAGATCGTGAAGGACCTCAACCACAAGGAGCGCGTGACCTTCCTGCTGGCCGAGCAGAACACCAACATGGCGCTGCGCTACGCCGACTACGGCTACATCATGGAGAGCGGGCGCATCGTCATGGACGGGCCCGCGCCCGAGCTGCGCAACAACGAGGACGTCAAGGAGTTCTACCTCGGCATGGGCGGCGGCGAACGCAAGAGCTTCAAGGACGTGAAGAGCTACAAGCGGAGGAAAAGGTGGCTGGCGTGATGAATCCGTTCTTCGATGCGCTGGAGACGCGCGCCCCCGCGCAACGCGAGGCCGAGCAGATGGCCGCGCTGGCGCGGCAGGTCGCGCACGCGCAGGCGCACAGCCCGGCCTTCGCCGAGATCCTGAGCGGCGTGGACGCGTCCGGCGTGAACAGCCGCGCCGCGCTGGCCAAGCTGCCGGTCACGCGCAAAAGCAGCCTGCTGGCGCGCCAGCGCGCCCAGGTCGCCCGCGACGCCTTCGGTGGCTTCAGCACCCTGGTGCGGGGACCCGCAATGACGCGCCTGTACGCGTCGCCCGGCCCGATCTACGAACCCGAGGGCGCGACGCGCGACTACTGGCGCACCGGACGCGCCCTGTTCGCGGCGGGCTTTCGGGCCGGCGAGCTGGTGCACAACGCCTTCAGCTATCACATGACGCCGGGCGCCTTCATCCTGGAGTCGGGCGCGCACGCGGTGGGCTGCACCGTCTTTCCCGCCGGCACCGGCCAGACCGAACAGCAGCTGCAGGCCATGGCCGAGCTGCGGCCCGAGGGCTACACCGGCACGCCCAGCTTCCTGCGCATCCTGATCGAGAAAGCCGCCGAAACCGGCGCGGACCTCTCGTCCCTGACGAAGGCGGTGGTGGGCGGCGAGGCCTGCCCGCCCAGCCTGACCGCCTGGTTCGCCGAACGCGGCGTGGCCGTGTACCAGACGTATGCCACCGCCGACCTCGGCCTGGTGGCCTATGAAACCGCCGCCCGCGAGGGCCTGGTGCTGGAAGAGCAGGTGATCGTGGAGATCGTGCGCCCGGGCACGGACGATCCCGTGGCCGAAGGCGAGGTCGGTGAGCTGGTGGTCACCACGCTCAATCCGGCGTACCCGCTGATCCGCTTCGGCACCGGCGACCTCTCGGCCATGCTGCCGGGCGCCTGTCCCACGGGCCGCACGGCGCCGCGCATCAAGGGCTGGATGGGCCGCGCCGACCAGACCACCAAGGTGCGCGGCATGTTCGTGCACCCCTCCCAGGTGGCCGACATCGCGCGCCGCTTCCCGCAGATCCGCAAGGCCCGACTGGTGGTCAGCGGCGAGATGGCCAGCGACCAGCTCTGCCTGCGGGTAGAGGCCGAGCCGGGCGGCCAGGCCACCGAGGCGCTGCGCGAGAGCATCGCCGCCGCCGTTCGCGATATCACCAAGCTGCGCGGCGAGGTGGAGCTGGTGGCGCCCGGCAGCCTGCCCAACGACGGCAAGGTGATCGAGGACGCCCGCAGCTACCGCTGAAGGGCGCCGGGACAGGGGTTTGTACGGGTGGGGGGCTACGTATTTCCCGCGATGGCCGTCCCTGCGGGCCCGCATAGCATGCGCGGGTCATTAACCTCCCTACAGGAGACAACCATGAAACAGCTCGTCACCCTGGCCCTGGGCACAACCCTGGCGGTGGGCGCGTTCGCCCAGGCCTTCCCCAGCAAGCCCGTCACCTTCGTGGTGCCCTTCGCCGCCGGCGGCCCGACCGACCTGGTGGCGCGCCAGCTCGCCGAGGCCATGCGCAAGCCGCTGGGCAACAACGCCAACATCGTGGTCGAGAACACCGCCGGCGCCGGCGGCACCATCGCCGCGACCCGCGTGGCCCGCGCCCCCAAGGACGGCTACACCCTGCTCGTGTGGCACATCGGCATGGCCGCCACCGACAGCCTCTACAAGAAGAAGCAGTTCAGCGCCCTGGACGACTTCGAGTACCTGGGCGCCATCAACGACGTGCCCATGACGCTGCTGGGTTCCAACAAGCTCAACGCCAACACCTACCGCGACTTCGAGGCCTACATCCGCTCCAACGGCGGCAAGCTCAACCTGGCGCACGCCGGCCTGGGTTCGGCCTCGCACATCTGCGGCCTGATGTGGCAGCACGCCGTGAAGCTCGACAAGTCCATGACCACCATCGCCTACCGCGGCACCGGCCCGGCCATGAACGACCTCATCGGCGGCCAGGTGGACGTGATGTGCGACCAGACCACCAACACCACCTCGCAGATCGAGGGCGGCCGCGTGAAGGCCTTCGCCGTGACCACGGCCAAGCCGCTGAGCAACCACCCCATCCTCAAGCACTACCCCTCGCTGCAGGAAATGGGCCTCAAGGGCTTCAACCTCACCATCTGGCACGGCATGTACGCCCCGAAGGGCACGCCGCCCGACGTGCTGAAGAAGCTCAATGACGCCCTCAAGGTCGCGCTCAAGGACCCCGAGTTCATCAAGCGCCAGGAAGAACTGGGCGCCATCGTGGTGACCGACGACCGCGTCACGCCCGAAGGCCACAAGAAGTTCGTGGCCAACGAGATCGCCAAGCTCAAGGTGGTGATCGACGCGGCCGGCCAGTACGCCGACTGACAGAAGGCTCCCCCCGCGGCGCTTCGCGCCACCCCCCTGAGCGGGGGCGACACCTGCGGCCCGGCACAGCCGGTTCCGCGGTGTCGCTGGGCTGACACCTGCGCTCGCCAGGTGGTAGTCCTCCGGTTGACTCCTCAGATGGTCCCTATAGGCTGGCGGTCACTCACCGCACTGATCAGGAGCCCGTCCATGCGCCTCAGCCGCCGATCCCTCGTTGCCCTCGCCACCGCCCTGGCCCTGCCTGCCGCCACGCTCGCACAGGGTGCCTGGCCGACCAAGCCGGTGCGCATCGTCGTGCCCTTCGCGCCGGGCGGCACCACCGACATCCTGGCCCGCACCCTCGCGCCCGAACTGAGCAAGGCCTTCGGTCAGAGCTTCGTGGTGGAGAACCGCGCGGGCGCTGGCGGCAACATCGGCGCCGAGGTGGTGGCCAAGTCGCCCGCTGACGGCTACACCCTGCTCATGGGCACCGTGGGCACGCACGGCATCAACAAGTCGCTGTACAGCAAGCTGCCCTACGACCCGCAGAAGGACTTCGCGCCCGTGACCCTGGTGGCCGGCGTGCCCAACGTGATGGTGATGAGCACCCGGCGCGCGCAGGAACTGGGGGTCCACAACGTGGCAGATTTCATCCGGGTCGCCAAGGCCCGGCCGGGGCGCCTGAACATGGCCTCCAGCGGCAATGGCACCTCCATCCACCTGGCCGGCGAGCTGTTCAAGTCGCGCACCGGCATCTTCATGACGCACATCCCCTACCGCGGCTCGGGGCCGGCCATGACGGACCTGCTGGCAGGCAACATGGACGTGATGTTCGACAACCTGCCCTCGGCGATGGCGCACATCCAGGCCGGCAACCTCAAGGCCTTCGCCGTGACCAGCGCGGTGCGCTCGGCCGCCCTGCCCGACGTGCCCACGGTGGCCGAGGCGGGCAAGCTGCCGGGCTTCGAGGCCAGCTCCTGGTTCGGCCTGCTCGCGCCGGCCGGCACGCCGCCCGACACCGTGAACCGCCTGCAGCAGGAAACCGCCAAGGCCCTCAACGCCCCGGCGGTGAAGGAACGCCTGCTGGCCCAGGGCGCCATCCCCAGTGGCAACACGCCCGCCGAGTTCGCGGCCCTGATCGACGCGGAAATCCGCAAGTGGGAGGCTGTGGTGAAGGCCTCGGGCGCGAAGGTGGATTGACGGCGGCAGGCGGGCTCACACCCCCCAGACCACCTCCACGCGCTCCTTCAGGGCGCGCTGCAGCATTTCAATGAAGGGCGTGCTGCGCATGCGCAGGCTCACGCTCTCGAACGTCGGCGGGACCTCGCCCTTGGCCTCGGCCTCGTCGCGCAGGCGCTTGTGTTCGGCTTCCTCGTTCAGCACCGCGGCGCGGATCGCGTCGATCGCGCGCGGCATGTCGTCGGGCAGCAGCACCCCGGGGCTGTCCGGGTCCTTGCCCAGGATTTCCAGCATGCGCTTGCCGTGCGCCGGCAGCATGACGAGATCGCCGGTCTCCCGGGATTTGAAGCGGTACACACTCATGTCGTTTCTCGAACACGGGACGCCTGACCTTACTCCCTTGGGGACGGCCACGCCAGTGCGCTGATGTAACACGGCCTTCATTGGCAAGGGTTTACCCGGTTGTTCGCTGATGTTTCATGTCTAAACTAATTAAACATGAAAACGTCGCTGCAACGCATCCTGTGCATCGGTGGTGGCCCGGCGGGGCTGTACTTCGCGCTGTTGATGAAGCGGCGACAGCCCTCGCTGGAGGTCACGGTCGTCGAGCGCAACCGCCCCTTCGACACCTTCGGCTGGGGCGTGGTGCTGTCCGACCAGACCCTGGGCAATCTGCGCGCGGCCGACCCCGAAACGGCCCAGGAAATCGGCGACGCCTTCAACCACTGGGACGACATCGAGGTCTTCTACAAAGGCCGCAGCGTGCGCAGCGGCGGCCACGGCTTCTGCGGCATTGGCCGCAAGCGGCTGCTCAACGTGCTGCAGGCGCGCTGCCAGCAGCTCGGCGTCAAGCTGGTGTTCGAGACCGACGTCACCGACGACCAGGCCCTGGCCGCGCAGTACCAGGCCGACCTGGTCATCGCCAGCGACGGCCTCAACAGCCGCGTGCGCACACGCTACGCCAGCACCTTTGAGCCCGACATCGACAACCGCCAGTGCCGCTTCGTGTGGCTTGGCACCAAAAAGACCTTCGACGCCTTCACCTTCGCCTTCGTCCAGACCGAGCATGGCTGGTTCCAGGCCCACGCCTACCAGTTCGACGCCGACACCTCGACCTTCATCGTGGAGACGCCCGAACACGTGTGGAAGGCGCACGGCATCGACCAGATGAGCCAGGAGGACGGCATCGCCTTCTGCGAGAAGCTCTTCGCGCCCTACCTCGACGGCCACCGCCTCATCAGCAACGCCGGCCACCTGCGCGGCTCGGCCATCTGGATCCGCTTCCCGCGCGTGATCTGCAAGACCTGGGTGCACTGGCAAGACATCGACCCCCACGCGCCGCCGCTGCGCGGGTCGCTCCCCTCCGAGGCGGCTGATCCGGCTGGGGGCGACCCGGCGCCGGGTCGCACAGCGCGGCGCGTCCCCATCGTGCTGATGGGCGACGCCGCGCACACGGCGCACTTCTCCATCGGCAGCGGCACCAAGCTCGCCCTGGAAGACGCCATCGACCTGGCCACCGAGTTCGAGCGCCACCCCGACGCCGACGTCGCCACGGTGCTGCAGGCCTACGAAGCCCGGCGCAGCGTGGAGGTGCTCAAGATCCAGAACGCCGCGCGCAACTCCACCGAGTGGTTCGAGCACGTGGACCGCTACACCGGCATGGAGATCGAGCAGTTCGCCTACTCGCTGCTCACGCGCAGCCAGCGCATCAGCCACGAGAACCTGCGCCTGCGCGACGCCCGCTGGCTGGAAGGCTACGAGAACTGGCTCGCGACGCGCGCCGGCAGCGCGGCCGCGAAACACCCCACACCCCCCATGCTGCTGCCGCTGACGGTGCGCGGCCTGTCCCTGAAGAACCGCATCGTCGTATCGCCCATGGCGCAGTACAAGGCGCAGGACGGCGTGGTGGGCGACTGGCACTTCGTTCATCTGGGCGCGCGCGCCGCGGGCGGCGCCGCGCTGGTGATGGTCGAGATGACCAGCCCCACACCCGAGGGCCGCATCACCCCCGGCTGCCCCGGGCTGTGGAACGACGCGCAGCAGCGCGCCTTCGAGCGCATCGTTCGCTTCGCCCATGAGCAGGGCAACGGCGTGAAGATCGGCCTGCAGCTCGGCCACAGCGGCCCCAAGGGCTCCACGCAACTGGGCTGGGAACAGATCGACGAACCCCTGCCCAGCGGCAACTGGCCGCTGCTGTCGGCCAGCGCCCTGCCCTACGGCGAGCAGAACCAGGTGCCGCGGGCCATGACCCGCGCCGACATGGACGCCATGACCGCCGCCTTCGTCGACTCGACGCGGCGCGCCGCCGCCGCCGGCTTCGACTGGCTGGAGCTGCACTGCGCGCACGGCTACCTGCTCTCGGCCTTCATCTGTCCGCTCACCAACCAGCGCACCGACGCCTATGGCGGCTCGCTGGAGAACCGCTGCCGCTACCCGCTGGAAGTCTTCCAGGCCATGCGCGCCGCCTGGCCCGCCGACAGGCCCATGAGCGTGCGCATCTCGGCGCACGACTGGGCGCCCGGTGGCAACACGCCCGACGACGCGGTGGCCATCGCGCGCCTGTTCAAGGCCGCTGGCTGCGACGTGATCGACGTCTCCTCGGGTCAGACCACGCGCCAGGCCAAGCCGGTGTATGGCCGCATGTACCAGACACCGTTCGCCGACCGCGTGCGCAACGAGGTCGACATCCTGACCATGGCCGTGGGCGCCATCAGCGAGGCCGACCACGCCAACAGCATCGTGGCCGCGGGCCGCGCCGACCTGTGCGCCGTGGCCCGACCGCACCTGGCCAACCCGGCCTGGACGCTGCACGAGGCCGCCAAGCTGCAGACCCGCGCCATCGATTGGCCCGCGCCCTACCTGAGCGGGCGCGACCAGCTCTACCGGGAGATCGCCCGCCAGCAAGCCATGAAAGCGCAAGAAGAAGAGGAGGCCAGCAAATGAACGCTCTCGAAAACCTGGACCTCGAGGCGCGCGCGCACAGCGAGCACGCGCATGAGCTGCGCCTGTGGTTGCGCCTGCTCACCTGCTCGCAGCTGATCGAGAAGCGCGTGCGCGCGGGGCTTCGCGAGCACTTCGACACCACGCTGCCGCGCTTCGACCTGATGGCGCAGCTCGAACGCCACCCGGACGGACTGAAGATGAAGGAGCTGTCGCACCGGCTCATGGTCACGGGTGGCAACGTCACCGGCATCACCGACCAGCTCGTGGCCGAGGGCCTGGTCGAGCGCACCGGCGTCGAGGGCGACCGCCGCGCCTTCCGCGTGCGCCTGACCGAGCGCGGCCGCCGCGCCTTCACCCAGATGGCCGAGCAGCACGAGCACTGGATCGTGGAGGCCTTCGAGGGCCTGTCGCCGCGCGACCTCGAGCAGCTCTACAAGCTGCTGGGCAAGGTCAAGCAGCACCAGCTCGAACTCAACCAGCGCCTGACGGACGCCATCGAATGAAACACCCCATCCCCGACCACAACCCCATGCGCGGCCAGTACGCGCCGGCCCCGGCCTCGCCCCGGCACTTCGCCCTGTCCATCGCCGGTGGCGTGGCCACCGTCACGCTCAACCGCCCGGACCGCAAGAACCCGCTCACCTTCGACTCGTACGCCGAGCTGCGCGACTGGTTCCACGGCCTGCAACGCGCCACCGACGTGAAGGCGGTGGTGCTCACCGGCGCGGGCGGCAACTTCTGCTCCGGCGGCGACGTGCACGAGATCATCGGTCCGCTGACGAAGATGACCATGCCCGAGCTGCTGGCCTTCACGCGCATGACGGGCGCGCTGGTGAGCGCCATGCGCGCCTGCCCGCAGCCCATCGTGGCGGCCATCGACGGCGTGTGCGCCGGCGCCGGCGCCATGATGGCCCTGGCCAGCGACCTGCGCCTGGGCACGGCGCGCGCCAGCACCGCCTTCCTGTTCACGCGCGTGGGCCTGGCCGGCGCCGACATGGGCGCCTGCGCCCTGCTGCCGCGCCTGATCGGCCAGGGCCGCGCCAGCGAGCTGCTGTTCACCGGCCGCGCCATGAAGGCCGACGAGGGCCTGGCCTGGGGCTTCTTCAACGCCCTGCACGAACCCGAGGCCCTGCACGGGGCCGCGCTCCAGCTCGCGTCCTCGCTCGCCGAAGGCCCGACCTTCGCGCACGGCATGACCAAGACCATGTTGCACCAGGAGTGGGCCATGACGCTGGACCAGGCCATCGAGGCCGAGGCCCAGGCCCAGGCCATCTGCATGCAGACGCAGGACTTCCGCCGCGCCTACGAGGCCTTCGCGGCGAAGCAGCGCCCGGTCTTCGAGGGAGACTGAGCCCATGGTCGCCTTCGACCGCCCCCATGGCATGACCCCGCCGCAGGCGCAGTGGGAGCTGCCCTTTTTCGGCGAACACCACCGCGCGCTCGCCCTGGGCCTGGCCGACTGGGCCGGCGCGCAGCGGGTCGACGAATCCGACGACCGCCGCGCCTGCCGCGACTGGGTGCGCCGCCTGGGTGACGCCGGCTGGCTGCGCTACTGCGTGCCCGCCGCGCACGGCGGTGCGCTCGACAAGCTCGACTCGCGCGCGCTCGTGGTCCTGCGCGAAACGCTGGCCTTCCACTCGCCGCTGGCCGACTTCGCCTTCGCCATGCAAGGCCTGGGCAGCGGCAGCATCACGCTCGGGGGCAGCGAGGCGCAGCGCGAGCAGCGCCTGCGCGCCGTGGCCAGTGGCGCGCAGATCGCCGCCTTCGCGCTCAGCGAACCCGAGGCCGGTTCCGACGTGGCCGGTATGCGAACCCGCGCCCGCCCGGTGGACGGCGGCTGGGCACTGGATGGCTGCAAGACCTGGATCAGCAACGGCGGCCTGGCCGACTACTACGTGGTCTTCGCCAAGACCACGCCCGACGCCGGCGCGCGCGGCATCAGCGCCTTCGTCGTGCCGGCCGACGCGCCGGGCCTGGACACCACCGAGCACATCGACGTGATGGCCCCACACCCGCTCGCCACCCTGCGCTTCAAGGACTGCCGCGTCGGCGCCGACGCGCTGGTGGGCACGGTGGACGGGGGCTTCAAGCTGGCCATGCAGACGCTGGACATCTTCCGCGCCTCGGTGGCCGCCGCCGCGCTGGGCATGGCACGCCGCGCCTTCGCCGAGGCGGTGGCCCACGCGAAGCGGCGCGAGATGTTCGGCCAGCACCTGGCCGACTTCCAGCTCACTCAGGCGCGCCTGGGCGAAATGAGCGCGCTGATCGACGCCGCCGCGATGCTCACCTACCGCGCCGCCTGGATGCGCGACGAGAGCGCCTCGCACGGCGCCGGCACACCGGCCTACACCGCCGCCGCCGCGGCCGCCAAGCTCACCGCCACCGAGAACGCGCAGCGCGTGATCGACATGGCCGTGCAGATGTTCGGCGGGCGCGGCGTGCGCGTGGGCGAGGTGGTGGAACACCTCTACCGCGACATCCGCTCGCTGCGCATCTACGAGGGCGCGAGCGAAGTGCAGCTCCTGATCCTCGGCAAGAACGCCCTGCGTTGAACCAGAGACACCGATGACATCCGCCCAGACCGACCGCTTCGTGCACGACCGGCTGCCCCCACCGGGGCAATGGCCCGAGCTGCGCTTCGACACGCCCGAGCTGCAGGCCATTCCCGCGCAGGTGAACCTGGTGCAGGCCCTGTTCGACCAGGCCTTCTCCCGGGGCCACGCCGATCGCCCCTTCCTGCGCAGCGACGCGCGCACGCTGAGCTATGCGCAGGCGCGCGAGCAGGTCAACCGCATCGCCAACCTGCTGGTGCGCGAACACGGCCTGGTGCCCGGCAACCGCGTGCTGCTGCGCGGCGGCAACTCGGTGGCCATGGCGCTGGCCTGGCTGGCCGTGGTGCAGGCCGGGCTGGTGGTGGTCGCCACCATGCCGCTGCTGCGCGCCAAGGAGCTCTTGGGCATCATTCACAAGTCCCAGCCCGCACTGCTGCTGTGCGACGCCGCGCTCACCGGCGAGCTCGAGGCCTGCGGCAGCGCGCTGCCGCTGCTGCGCTTCAACACCGACGCCGCCGACGACCTCGAAGCGCTGGCCGCGCGCCAGCCCGCGCAGGCCACGCCCTGCCCCACCGCGGGCGAGGACATCGCGCTGCTGGCCTTCACCTCCGGCACCACGGGCGTGCCCAAGGCCGCCGTGCACACGCACCGCGACGTGCTCGCCGCCTGCGAGTGTTGGCCGCGCCACGTGCTGCGCGCCACGCCGGACGACGTGGTGGTGGGCTCACCGCCGCTGGCCTTCACCTTCGGCCTGGGCGGCCTGCTGATCTTCCCGATGTGGGCCGGCTGCTCGGTCTACTTCCCCTCGATCGCCTACACGCCCGAGGCCATGGTCAAGCTCATCGCCGACAAGGGCGCGACCATCTGCTACACCGCGCCCACCTTCTACCGGCAAATGGCGCCCTTCGCGCAGCAGCACGGCATCGGCCGACTGCGCCTGTGCGTGAGCGCGGGCGAGGGCCTGCCCGATGCCACGCGCCAGCTGTGGAAACAGGCCAGCGGCATCGAGATGCTCGACGGCATCGGCGCCACCGAGATGTTCCACATCTTCATCTCGGCCGCGCCCGAGGCCGTGCGGCGCGGTGCCATCGGCACGGTGGTGCCGGGCTACACCGCGCGCATCGTGAACGACGCCGGCCAGCCGGCGGCCGATGGCGAAATCGGCCGCCTGGCGGTGATCGGCCCCACGGGCTGCCGCTACCTCGACGAGCCGCGCCAGGCGCAGTACGTGCAAGGCGGCTGGAATTTCCCCGGCGACGCCTTCCAGCGCGACGCCGACGGCTACTACTTCTACCAGGCGCGCACCGATGACATGATCATCACGGCGGGCTACAACGTGGCCGGCCCCGAGGTCGAGTCCTCGCTGCTGGCGCACCCGGCGGTGGCCGAGTGCGGCGTGGTCGGGCGGCCCGACGAGGAGCGCGGCCAGGTGATCGTGGCCTACGTGGTGCTCAAGCCCGGGCACGCGGGCGACGCGGCCATGGTCAAGGCCCTGCAGGACCACGCCAAGGCCAGCATGGCGCCCTACAAGTACCCGCGCGAGGTCGTCTTCGTCGAACGGCTGCCTCGCACCGAAACCGGCAAGCTGCAACGCTTCGCCCTTCGTCAAAACGCTTCTCCCGCCAAGGCCTGACACCATGCTGCAACACCTTCACCCCGACGGCTGGACGCCACCCAAGGGCTACGCCAACGGCATCGCCGCGCGCGGCACGCAGATCTTCGTCGGCGGCCAGATCGGCTGGAACAGCCAGCAGCGGTTCGACAGCGACGACTTCATCGCCCAGACGCGCCAGGCGCTGCAGAACGTGCACGACGTGCTGCGCAGCGGCGGCGCCGGCCCTGAGCACATGGTGCGCATGACCTGGTACATCCTCGACCGCGACGAGTACAACGCCCGCCTGCGCGAGCTCGGCGAGGCCTACCGTGCGGTCATGGGCAAGCACTTCCCCGCCATGACCTGCGTGGAAGTGAGCCGGCTGGTCGAGGCGCGCGCCAAGGTGGAGATCGAGGTCACGGCCGTGCTGCCGGACCCGGTGGCCCACCAGGCCGGCTGAGCCGGGGCGGGGCGCTCAGCCCTCGCGGGCGCTGTCCGCCAGGTCGGGGGGCAGCGTGAAGCTCACACGGCAGCCCTGGCCAGGCGAGGACTCGCAGCGCGCGATGCCGCCGTGGCGTTCGATGATGCGGCGCATCAGCGCCAGGCCCACGCCCATGCCCTCGTAGTCGAGCGAGTGGTGCTGGCGCTGGAACAGCGTGAACACCTTGTCGGCCGCGCGCCGGTCGAAGCCCACGCCGTTGTCGTTCACGTAGAACAGCCGCGTGCCATCGGCCCCTTCCTGCCAGCCCACCTCGATCCGGGGTTCTTGCACCGAGCGCGTGAACTTCAGGGCGTTGTCCAGCACGTGCGAGAAGGCCTGGGCGAGCAGCATGGGGTCGCCGCGCACGACCGGCAGGTCCGGGTCGATGCGCCACGACACGCGGGCCGCGTGCGGATGCCGGTTCAGGTGCACCAGCAGGCCCTGCACCAGCGGCCCCAGCGGCACGGCCTGCGCATCCACCCGCACGCGCGACAGGCGGGTGAAATCCAGCAGGGCATCGATCATGCCGTTCATGCCTTCGACAGCCCGCATCGCCGATTGCGTGTACTCCCGCTGCACCGGGTCGTCCACCTGATCCGCGTGTTCGCGCATCAGCCGCAGGTAGCCCCGGGCGTGGCGCAGCGGCGTGCGCAGGTCGTGCGACAGGATCTGCGCGAAGGCGTCGATGTCGCGCAGCGCCAGGCCCTGCGAGCGCGTGCGCGATTCCAGCTGCGCCTGCAGGTTCTCGGCGCGCGTGTAGGGCACCAGCGTCTCGCGGTCCTGCCAGCGCGACAGGTCGAGCACCATGGCGTCGAAGCCCAGGTACAGGCCACCCGGATCGATCAAGGGCATGCCCATGAGCAGGGCCGAGAAGCGCTCACCGGTGTGGCGGTACAGGGCCAGCCGCAGCTCGCGCATCTGCCCCGTGTGCCGCAGCCCCTCGATAAACCCGTCCAGAGCCCCCACGCGCTCGTCGTGCTCGGAGATGCCCAGGAAGTGGGCCAGCGGCGTCATTGGATGGGCCTGGCCTTCGAACCACGCATGCGCCGTGGTGTTGGCGCTGTGCACCATCCCGTCGGCGGTGATGAGCAGCAGCGCGCAGGGCAATCGGTCGCCCGGGGGCAGCGGCCATTCGGCCACGGGTAACACGGACAACAAGGGACGGTTCGACACGGCAGGCACTCGCTCGGTGACAACTCGCCCTGGGGCGTGTTTGCAACATCATGCAACGTTCGGCGGGGTGGCACCAGCCCTGCCCCGCAAGGGGCACCTGTCAATCCTGACGCCCCGTTCCCTGTCAGAACTGTCAGGTGCGCACGCGGCCGTCGCCGGTGAGCATCGACAGCTCGGAGAAGCGCGAGGCCACATGGTTGTCGGGGCTCAGCGAGATGCTGAAGCCACCGAAGCTGGTGTCGCCGATGGCTTCGAGCCCGCTCACGAGCGTGCCCGAACCGACACGGCCGCCCGCGCGGCGCGCGCCTTCGGCCAGCAGGCGCGCGGCCAGAAAGCCCTCGAGGCTGGAGTAGTTGGGCTGCACCTTGTTGCCGCCGCGCGCGATCGCGTCGAGGAACTCGCGCGTGATGGGACGCGCAGTGGAGAAGGGGTTGGGCACCACCTGCGAAATGGCCACGCCCGCGCCGTCCTTGCCGAGCGCATCGGCCAAGGCTTGCGTGCCGACGAAGGACACGTTGAAGAAGGTGCCGCCGAAGCCGGCCTTGCGCGCCTCGCGCACGAAGGCCGCGCAGGACGCGTAGGCACTGATCTGCACCACCGCCTGCGGCTTGGCCGCGACGATGGTGGCCACGGCCTGGGCGACGTCGACCGAGTTGCGCTCCACCGTGGCCGTTGCCTTGGGCTTGAGCTGGCGCTGCTGCAGCGCGAGCGTCACGCCGTCCAGGCCGGCCTTGCCGTACGAGTCGTTCTGGTGGAACACCGCGACATGGTTCAGGCCCAGGCCGGTGAGCTGGCGCACGATGAGCTCGGTCTCGTCGTTGTAGGAAGCGCGCAGGTGGAAGGCCAAGCGGTTGAAGGGCTGGCGCAGGCCCATGGCGCCGGTGAAGGGCGCGATGAAAGGCGTGTCGGCCTTGGTGGCCAGCGGCAGCGCCGCCAGGCTCGTGGGCGTGCCGATGTAGCCGAACAGCGCGGTGCAGCCGCGCGCGAGCAGCTGGCGCGTGTTCTCGGCGCAGCGGTCGGGCTCGTAGCCGTCGTCGAGCTTGACGATCTCGACGCGCTGGCCGTTCACGCCGCCTTGCTGGTTGAGTTGATCGAAGTACAGCTGCGCGCCCGCGTTGAACTGGATGCCCAGCTGGGCGGCCGGCCCGCTGAACGCGGCCGACTGGCCCAGCACGATGCGGTTGCTCTGCGCCAGCAGGGCCGGCGCGACCAGGCTGGCGGCCCCACCGAGGGCGGTGGCGGCAAAGGCGCGGCGGGTCAGGCCAGCGACGGGGACAGGGCGTGGCAGGGAACGCATCGGACGGGCCTCCTGGGTGGTTCAGCCAGCGGGCTGGCAGATACCCCATATCGGTATGCAGACCTCGCGCATGCTACCGATCGTTGGCGCGCGAACGCTCACGCTCACCGGTCCAGGGTGACCGTTGATCGCACGATGGCGGGGACCGGCCTAGAAGCGCCGCGTGAGCTCGACGCCCGCCGACAGCGAGCGCCCCGCGCCCGGCTCGAAGAAGCGGCCGTTGCCTTCGTTGACGATGACCGAGCCCGCGTGGCGGCGGTCCGTCAGGTTGTCCAGGCGCACGAACTGGCGCCAGGTCCAGGGCCCGGTGGACTGTTCAAAGCGCGCGCCCAGCGCGAACAGGGTGTAGGCCTCGGCCGCGTCGGTGTTGAGGTCGTTCACGAACACGCGCCCGCTGCGCCGCGCCTCCAGCGTGAACACGCCGCCCACCGGCGCGGCCCAGCGCGGCGTCCACGCCAGTTGCGCGAACACCTGTTGCGCCGGCAGGCCCGGCATGCGCCGGCCCGCGGGGATGGGCGTGGGCGGGTTCACGTTCGGGCACAGGGTCGCGGTGCAGGTGAGGAAGCCGTCGCGGTAGCGCGCGCTCAGGGCCGTGTAGGCACCCGTCAGCGCGAACTCGCCCAGGGCCCATTCACCGGCCAGCTCCAGGCCCTGGCGCTCGGTACGGCCGGCGTTCTGGAAAGTGGAGCGTCCGCCGGTGTTGTTCTGCACCACGATCTCGTCGCGCGTGCGGATGTCGAACAGCGTGGCGTTCCACACGCCGTTGGCGTGGCGCCCACGCAAGCCGATCTCGGCGCTGGTGCTGCGCGCGGCGTTCAGGTCGGTGTTGAGGCCGGCGCCACCGCCGCTGCGGTAGGCGGCCTCGTTGAGCGTGGGTGTTTCGAGCCCGCGCCCCACGCTGCCGAAGGCCTGCAGGTTCGGTGCGATGCGCCAGCGCGCGCCGACCACGGGCAGGGTGCCGCTGTAGCGCGCGCTGCCGCTGTCGTCGCCATTGGCGAGGAAGCGGTCGCTCGACTCGAAGCGCGTGCGCACACGGCGCACGCCGCCCTCGAGCGTCCAGTCCTCGCGCGTCCAGGCGGCGCGCAGATACGGGTCCAGCGTGTCGGCGCGGTTGCTCTCGTCGCGGCGCAGGGTGCCTTGCACGCCCAGCGTGCCGCCCACGAAGTTGTTGTAGCCGCGGCGCGCGTCGCTCTGGCGGTCCATGGCCAGGCCCGCGCTCAGGTCCAGCGCGCCGCCCTGCCAATCGGTCTTGAGGCGCCAGCGCGCGTTGAAGCCCCAGTAGTCGCGGTCCAGGTCGATCACGCCGCCCGAGCTGCCCGGCGCGGCCTGCGCGCCGGTGGGAATGGACTGGAACTGCAGCACGCGGCGCTGGCCCGCGTAGCCCATGAGCTCGATCCGGTGGCCGCCGCCCAGCGATTGGTCCCAGGCCAGGCCGGCCTGCGTCTGCGACACCGACTTGCGCGTGTTGAAGTGGATCGCGCTGGCATCGGTCTGCTCGGGGTCGGCGTCGAACTGCGCGCGCGACAGGCCCAGGGGATCGTACGAAAAGGCGCTCTGGCGGTTGAACACCAGCGTGGTGCGGCCGCCCTCGTGCGCGCGCGACAGCTTGGCATTGGCCGTGCTGCGCTGCGCGGCCGATTGCGGCCGCTGGCCGTCGGTCTCGAAGCGGCCCACATCGAGCAGGTAGGACCAGCCCGGCGAGGCCGCCGTGCCGGTCTGCCCCGCCACCTGCGTGGACAGGCGCCACAGCCCATGCGGCCCGGCGGCCAGGCCGGTCCGCCACTCGCCCGGGCGCGCGCCATCCTGCGTGTAGAGCAGGATGGCGCCGCCGCTGGAGGCGCCGTACAGCGCGGCGAAGGGACCGCGCACCACCTCGATGCGGTCGGCGCTGCCGAGCGGGAAGTTGGCCGCCTGGCCCGAACCGTCGGGCGCGCTGGCGGGAATGCCATCGACGAACAGGCGCACGCCGCGCACGCCGAAGGTGGCCCGCGCTCCGTGGCCGCGGATCGACACCTGCAGGTCCTGCGCGTAGTTCTCGCGCTGGCGGATGACCAGCCCCGGCACACGCCCCAGGCCCTCGGACAGGTTGATCTGCAGTTGCCCGTCGCGCAGCTCGCTGCCCTCGATCACATCCACGCTGGCGCTGCCCAGCCAGCGCTGCGCGGCGCTGGCGTTGCCCGTGATCACCACGGGTGCGAGCGCGCCGCCATCGGGTACGGGCACGCCCTGGGCCAGCGCGCCGCTGCACAAGCAGAGCCAGGCGCCCGGCACGGTGTGGCGAAGCGCCCTCATGGCCGCCGCACACTCGGTGCCATGGCCGCGCAGCAGGCGGCCAGGTGGTCGATGCCGGCGTCGGTCAGGGGTGGGGCGATCACGGACCGGGTGTCGTGCGAGCGTTGGCCGCGACCTCGTTCGCGCCGACCGTGCCTTCGGCCTTGCGTCATGTGTCTCCTCGTTGGTGGAACCCGCTCGTGCCGGGCCGAACGATTGTGGGTGTGGTGTCCGCCGCGCCACAAGTGGCGGGGCAATACCCCACCCTCACCTGTGCCCGTTGTGTGCCGAAACGGAACACCCATCACCGCCACGCGCCCGCGGACAGGCCGCGCCAGGCCGGCGAAGCGCACCGAGACCGGCGTGGCGACAGGCGAACCCGAACAGATGAAACAATCGGGCACGCCCGCAGCGGTCCCCTCGGACCCCGGGCAGGAACCCGCGACATGAACCTTCACCCCCCCCGCGTCCTCAGCATCGCCGGCAGCGACTCCGGCGGCGGTGCCGGCATCCAGGCCGACCTCAAGACCATGAGCGCGCTCGGCTGCTTCGGCATGACCGCCATCACCGCCATCACCGCGCAGAACACCCAGGGCGTGCGCGCCATCCAGGCCCTGCCCCCGGCGCTGCTCGAACAGCAGATCGACGCCGTGGTGGAGGACATCGGCGTGGACGCGGTGAAGATCGGCATGCTGCACGACCCCGAGGTGGTGCGCGCCGTGGCGCGCGCCATCGACCGCCACCGCCTGGAGCGCGTGGTACTCGACCCGGTGATGGTGGCCACCAGCGGCGACCGCCTCATCGCTCAGGACACCGTGGCCGTGCTGGTGGCCGAGTTGTTTCCGCGCGCCACCGTGATCACGCCCAACCTCGACGAAGCCGGCTGGTTCGTGGGCCACGCCATCGCCGACGCCGACGCCCTGGAAGGCGCCGCGCACGAGCTGCGCGCCATGGGCGCGCGCGGCGTGCTGCTCAAGGGCGGTCACCTGAGCGGCCCGGTGCTCACCGACCTGCTGCTCGACGGCTCGGGCGTCGCGCGCTGGAGCGGCGAGCGCATCGACACACCGAACACCCACGGCACCGGCTGCACCCTGTCCAGCGCCATCGCCTGTGGCCTGGCGCGCGGCGACACCCTGCGCGAGGCCGTGGCCGCCGCGCGCGAGTACGTGCGCGCGGCGCTGCGGGCCTCGGCCGGCTGGCGCCTGGGCCATGGCCATGGTCCGCTCGACCACGGCTGGGCCCAGCGACGCTGAGACACGCTTGACCCCGGTCAACGTGGCGGCACCCCGGCGGCGATAAGCTACGGCTGTCGTTCACCCTTACAGGAGCCCGCATCCATGAGCAAGAAGACCGCCAAACCCGTCATGGCCGTGAACATCGGCATCAGCGAGAAGGACCGCGCCGCCATCGCCAAGGGTCTGAGCCACCTGCTGGCCGACACCTACACGCTGTACCTGACCACGCACAATTTCCACTGGAACGTGACCGGCCCCATGTTCAACAGCCTGCACGCCATGTTCATGCAGCAGTACACCGAGCTGTGGAACGCGGTGGACCCGATCGCCGAGCGCATCCGTTCGCTGGGCCATGTGGCGCCCGGCAGCTACGCCGAGTTCGCCAAGCTGAGTTCGCTGCCCGACGCGCCGTCCGCGCCGCCCAAGGCGCTGGAGATGGTGGCCATCCTGGCCAAGGGCCACGAGGGCGCGGCGCGCACCGCGCGCGCCATGTTCGACCTGGTCGACAAGGCCAGCGACGAGCCCACCGCCGACCTGCTGGTGCAGCGCCTCACCGTGCACGAGCAGACCGCGTGGATGCTGCGCGCCCTTCTGGAAGAGTGAGGTTCGCGGCCCCGCCCGCGTCCCCGCGCGCGGGGCGGCTGCCCCACCACAGGGCCAGCGCCATCAGCGCCACGCCCACCAGTTGCCCCGGCGCGAGCCAGCGCCCATAGACCAGGGCGTCACACACCAGCGTGGCGCCGGGGTAGACAAACTGCAGCAAGGCGGTGCGAGACGTGGCCAGCCGGGCCATGCCGCCATAGATGAGCACATAGGCCAGCCCCGTGTGAACCACGCCCAGCGCCGCCAGCCAGCCCCAGGCCGGCCCCCAGGCGGGCCAGCCCGCCACCAGCACCCAGGGCCACAGGGCCAGCGCGCCCACGGCGCACTGCCACCAGGCCAGGGCCAGCGGCGGCACCGGCGTGCGCGCGCGCAGCAGCAGACCCACCGCCGTCTGGCCCACCACGGCCACCAGGCACAGGCCCACGCCGGCCATCGACACCGCGGCCCCGGCCCCGCCCACCAGGCCCGTGGCCAGCGACAGCCCCAGCAGGGCCAGCAGCGCGGCGGCCAGGCGGGCGCGCGGCAAGGGCTCGCCCAGCCACCAGGCGCCGGCCACCATCAGGCACAGCGGTTGCACGTGAAAGACCACCGTGGCCAGGCCCACCGACAGGCGCTGGATGGCCGCGAAAAACACCACCCAGCTCAGCACCACCAGGCCGGCCGCGAGCGCCACGCGCCACACCGTCCCAGCCGGCAGTCGCCACAACGGTGCCCGCCGAGCGGCCCACGCCCACAGCGTGAGCGCCAGCAACCCGAAGGCGCAGCGGAACCAGGCGGCCGAGGCGGGGTCGCTGCCCGACTCCAGCAGAAACACGCCCAGCGAGCCCAGGATGAGGCCGCCCGCGGCCATGCGCCAGGCGGCCAGTCGTTCGGTGCGTGCAAGGGTGTCCATGCCCGCACTGTCGATGTCGCACAAATTTTCGAGAAGCGGATAATTCGCATGGCTTTCATTCGATAACCGGATTCATGCGCGCCGACGACCTGCAGATCGACTGGCTCAAGTGTTTCGTCGCCGTGGTCGACGCGGGCTCGCTTTCGGCCGCCGCGCCCGAGGTGAGCCGCTCACAGTCGGCGGTGAGCATGCAGCTACAGAAACTGGAGCGCGCGGTGGGCCGGCCGTTGCTGCTGCGCGGACCGCGCCGGCTCGAACTCACGCCCGATGGCCAGGCCCTGCTGGGCTACGCACGCCGCCTGCTCGACCTGCACGCCGAAGCCCGCGCCGCCCTGCGACCCGACACCCTGATGGGCCGCGTGCACCTGGGTGTGCCGGACGACTACGCCGCGCGCTACCTCACGCCCGTGCTCAAGCGCTTCGCCGCGCGACACGCGGCGGTGGAGATCGAACTCGATTGCGAGCAATCGACCCGGTTGATCCCCCGCGTGGCCCGCGGCGAACTCGACCTCGCCCTGGTCTCGCGCGACCATGCGCAGCGCGGCAGCCTGCTGTTCCACGAACCGCTGGTATGGGTGGGCTCGCCGCAGTTCGACGTCTGGCGCCGCGACCCCCTGCCGATCGCGGTGTACGAGGACAGCAGCCTGGCACGCAAGCACGCCCTGACCACACTGTCGCTGCAGGGCCGCCGGCACCGGGTCGTGTACCACAGCTCCAGCCTGGCGGGCCAGATCGCGGCGGTGGAGAGCGGCCTGGCGGTGGCGGTGCTCACGCAGTGCAGCGCGCCACCGCACCTGCACGTGCTGGGCCCCGAACACGGACTCGGGCCGCTCGCGCCCATGGCCGTGGCGGCCTACCGCAGCCGCGCCTCGCGCGGCTCGCCGGCGGTGGACGCGCTGCACCGCGTGCTGGTGCAGACGCTGCGGCAAGCGGTGTGAACCGGCCCCCTGCCGCCAGCGCCAGGGCCGGCTTCACACAGGCGCGCCACAATGTCCGCGCATGACCGAGGCCCCACCCGACTCCCTGCCGCCCGTGCTCGCCGGCCCCGTGCTGCGCCGCGTGCAGGCGCGCCGCATCGCCTGGTGGCTGGCCTGCAGCCAGGCCCCCGCGCACTTGCGCCTCACCCTCCTGCCAGAGGATGGCGCCCCCACCACCCACAGCCCCGCCGTGCACACGCTGCGCGTCGGCGAGCGCCTGGCGATCCTGCTGGTCGATCTCGAACTCGACGCCGACCTGGTGCCCGGCGCCTGGACCGGCTACCGCTTTGAGTTCGGCCACGCCGACGGCACCTGGACCGCACTCGACGACCCCGCCCTCTGCTACCCCGGCCGCGACACCCCGGGCCTGCGCTTCGCGCCCGAGGTGCGCGCGCTGCTGCATGGCTCATGCCGCAAGCCGCACCACGCGGGCGGCGGCGACGGCCTGGCGCGCGCCGACGCGCACCTCGAGCAACTGCTGGGCGGGGCGGTCGGCGAGGCCACGCCGTGGCCCGCCGCGCTCGTGCTCAGCGGCGACCAGGTCTATTGCGACGACGTGGCCGGTCCCATGCTGCGCGCCATCCATGGCCTCATGCGGCGCCTGGGCTTGCGCGAAGAGGCCATCGCCGGCGCCGACGGCAGTGAGGTGCGCTGCACCAGCGACCTGCTCGCCCACCCCGACACCTACTACCGGCGCGAGCGGCTGCTGCCCCGAACGCCCAAGAGCGAGCGGCTGATCGACCTGGTGTTCGAAGGCGTGAAGAAGCCCATCTTCACCACCGACAACGCGCACAACCACCTCATCACCCTGGGCGAGGTGATGGCCATGTACCTGCTGGCCTGGTCGCCCCTGCCCTGGCAGGGCCTGGACCTGTCGCCACCGCCCGGTCTGGGCGAAGAGAACGCCGAACGCTACGCGCGCGAATCGCGCGCCATCGCGGGCTTCCAGCAAGGCCTGGCCGCCGCGCGGCGCGCGCTCGCCCACCTGCCCGTGGCCATGGTCTTCGACGACCACGACGTCACCGACGACTGGAACCTCAGCCGCGAGTGGGAGGACGTCGCCTACGGCCATCCTTTCTCGCGCCGCGTCATCGGCAACGCCCTCGTCGCCTACCTGCTCAACCAGGCCTGGGGCAACCAGCCCGAGGCCTTCGGCGGCGATGCGCTCCTTCAGCAGACGCAGGCCGCGCTCGACGAGCCCGGCGGCGAGGCGCACGAGGCGCTCATCGAGCGCTTGCTGCACTGGCGCGACTGGCACTACGTGTGGCCCACCACGCCGCCGCTGATGGTGCTGGACAGCCGCACCCATCGCTGGCGCTCCGAGGTCTCGCCGCGCCGGCCCTCGGGCCTGATGGACTGGGAAGCCCTCACCGATCTGCAGCAGGCTTTGCGCGGCCACCCCGCCGTGCTGCTGGTGGCCTCGGCCCCCATCTTCGGCGTCAAGCTCATCGAAACGGTGCAAAGGGTCTTCAGCTTCTTCGGCCACCCCCTGCTGGTGGACGCCGAGAACTGGATGTCGCACCCCGGCGCGGCCAGCGCCATGCTCAACATCTTCCGCCACCCGAAGACGCCCCAGACCTTCGTGGTGCTATCGGGCGACGTGCACTACTCCTTCGTCTACGACGTGGAACTGCGCCCGCGCGGGCGGCGCCAGTCCACGGACCACCCGGGCCCGCACATCTGGCAGATCTGCAGCAGCGGCCTGCGCAACAGCTTCCCCGATGGCCTGCTCGACAAGCTCGACCACCTCAACCGCTGGCTGTTCTCGCCGCGCTCGCCGCTCAACCGCTTCACGCGGCGGCGCCACATGAAGGTCACGCCGCGCAAGCCGCAGGGCACGCCGCACGGCCGGCGCCTGCTCAATGGCAGCGGCATCGGCCTGGTGTGCTTCGACGAACACGGCGCACCGGTGCGCATCCGCCAACTGCTCTGCGACGGCCGCGACGTGGATTTCGTGCCGCGCGAAGCGGAGGCGCGCGAGGACTGATCCCCCGCGGGCGCCCTCCGCCGATCCGCCCGGCGCGCCCCGTGATCCCCTTCACGGGACACCGCCCGCCCACTGCGCTAAGGTCGATGCGCCATGGAAAACGCTTTCGAGAAGCTCGTCGCCGTCTGCGAGCGCATGCGCCACCTGACCGGCACGCTGGAGACCATCCGCAACCTGCTGATGGCCGACGTGATGACCAGCAGCGGCGACACCCGCGCCGCCATGGGCGACACCCAGGAAACCGCGCGCGGCCTGTTCATCCACGCCATGGGCCTGCGCCAACGCGCCGGCACCGACCTCGAGGCCACGGTGCAGCTCATCGCCGCCGACACCGACCCCCAGCACGCCGCCCAACGCCAGGAATGGCTGCAGCTCTGTCGCGACCTCGCGGGCACGCTGCAGGGCATCGACGGCGTGCTCACCGAGCTCGAACAACACTTCCGCCGCTGAACCGTGCACCATCGGCCGTTTTGGTGAATAATGATTTGCATGTGCATATATCCGCGAATTAGAAATTCGGAAGGCAGCGCCGCGCCTGCGCGCCGCCCGGGAGGCGGTCATGCACGATGAACTGAAAGAGCCTGCCCGCGCGCTGGCCTGGGCCGTGGAGCAGCTGCGCCCACCGCGCGTGCCGCTGGAACGCCTGTCCATGCACCTCAGCACGCGCCCGCACGACGCCAGTGGCGAGGTGGTCCAGGGACGCGGCATGCCCGACGCCGAGGCGCCCCGCGGGGAACGCCAGAGCGTGCTGCGCCTGTACGCCGAGGCCGTGCTCTTCCTGGTGGTGGAGCTGCGCGCCGAGCCGTCGCGGCGCCTGCCCGGCCGGGTCCGGCTCTCGCTGCCCGACCTGGACTCGCGCGGCGCCGCGGTCCTGGGCAACGCCGCCTGGGTGGTGGCGCGCCGCGCCGTCGCCCACCATGGCCAGCTGTGCGGCACCGTGGTGCCCGCCCCCGGTGACGCCGATGGCGGCGCCCGACCGCTGGAGCCCGGCGGCCCCACCATCCGGCTCGACCTGCAGCGCCTGCTGGCCTTCGAAGAACTGGGCGCGCGCATCGAGCGCGCGGCCACCGAGGGCGATCCGCAGGAGTTGCATTGGCGCTACGAGCGCAGCCGACTGCAGGACGTGTTCCGCCGCTACCCCTGCCCGCCCGAACTGTTCGAGCAGTTGTGGACCGCCTACCGCAGCTTCGTGGACGGCCTGGGCCCGGTCGCCAGCTTCGAGCAGTTCTACACCGCCCGCATGTGCGCCGGCGGCTTCCTCGAGATGCGCGCCAACAGCGCCTTCGGCCTGCTCGAGCCCCTGCGCGCCTGAGGCCGGCGCGCCGCGCCGCTCGTCCGCCAGCGGCCTGGCCGCGGCGTCGGCGCTCACTAACTCACTTTGTTGAAAGTAAACTCCGCGAAGTGTGAAGCCCACAAGACCCGAGCCGCCCGGGGCCACACCCCGGCGAGACGAGACATGAACGCAACCGCCCTCAAGCGACCCCTGGTCGATCTGTCCCGGCCACGCGCCCAGCGACCCATGATGGGGCTGGACATCGAGGAGTGGCGCGGCGAGAACAACCTGTCCAAGCACGACGCGCAGTACGCGCTGGGGTTCCGCAACTCCAACCACTACAACAAGATGTGCGCCCTGCCCCTGCTGCCCGAGGCGCTGGAGCTGCTCATCCGCCTGTACGAGGAAATCCCGCGCGAGCGCGGCTGGGCACGCTACTCCATCAAGGAACTGTTCCACCTCATGTACGACCCGGCGCTTGCGCCCTTTCTCGGCACCGAGCTGGAAACCTGGGCGCGCGTGGACCTGGGCACGCGCTTCGCCAAGATCTTCGGCCGCTCTTCGGCGCGCCAGTACCAGTGGCTGTCCGACGACCGCCGCCGCAACGACACCGACCTGCCCGCCTACGCCGTGATCGAGTGCATCCTGAGCAAGCTCAAGCAGGTGGACGATCCGCGCGAGGTGCTCGAGCGCGTGGCAAAGAAGGTCTGGGCCCTGCGCGGCGTGGACCTTGACACCGAATTCCGCATCCCCACGCCCGAGCACCCGCCCACGCGCGAGAAGACCGGGCGCAAACCCGGCGTGAAATCGAAGAAGGCCGCCGCCCCGGCGGCCCCCGCCGCGCGCAAGGCCGCGGCCCGCCGGGCCTGAGCGCCCCCACAACAACGGAGACGCGCATGGTGGCCAAGCAACGCGACATGGTGCAACTGTCTTTTCTGGCCCACACGCGCGACGTGCCCGAGCGCATCCGCCTGCGCGACTGCGGCCTGGGCTTCGCGGGCCAGAGCGCCGAACTCTCGGCCGGACTCATCACCGGGGTCTACGGCGCCAGCGCCAAGCAGGCTGCGCTGGTGGCCGCCGCGCGCTGGACGCAGGAGCACCAGCGCGCGGCCGGGCTCAACCGCGTGCTCATGGTCGACCTGAACTACCGCGTGGACAACTTCCACCTCACGCGCGAACAGGCGCGCCGCGACACGGTGCAGGAGACCGGCTGGATCCACTTCGACCGCATCGGCGCCGCGCTGCGCGACGAGCTGCGCGACCAGTGGGTGGAATGGATCGTGCGCGACACCGGCACGCGCCGCGCCGCCGTGGCCGACGACTCCCTGGTCGATCTGGCGCTGAAGTTCCCCGACTGCGTGGCCAAGACCTTCCAGCACGAAAAGGCCGTGCGCTGCATCGTGCACCCGGTCAACCCGGCCATCGACCCCTCCATCGTGCTCTGGGCCGCCACCCTGCGCTACGACAAGAAGCGCTTCGAGGACGCGAGCGTGCGCTTCCTGCCGCACGTCCAGATCCAGCTCTGAGCCCGCGCCGGGCGTCGGCCCCGCGCCGCACGGCCGCCGCCGTCAGGCGCCTGCGTCCCACCGTTCATCCCACCGGCACCGCTGGCGCGTGGCCGTTCGCTTGACGCGTCATCCGTCCATATTACGATTCGCGGCAATACATTTCTACAAATCACAAATAAACCTTGCAGGGACCCCACGTGAACCCGTCGATGCTCTCCTCCATTCAGGCCAGCCTGCAGCAGATGCAGGCCGCGCAGGCCCAGCTCGCCGAGGTGCTGCCGTCGGGCGCCGCGCAGGGGCCGTCCTTCACCCAGCACGTGGGCGGCCTGCTGCGCGCCGCGGACGACAAGGGCCACGCCGCGCAGGCCGCCGTCGGTGCGGTGGAGAGCGGCCGCAGCGACGACCTGGTCGGCGCCATGCTCAAGAGCCAGGAAGCCAGCCTGAACTTCAACATGATGATGCAGGTGCGCAACAAGGTCGTCGGCGCTTTCGACGAGCTCATGAAGCTGCCGATCTGAGCGCCGCATGGGCCACGCCTCGCACATCCTCCCCCCGGCCGCGGGCGCGCGCCTGTCCGCGCTCGACCCCTGCGAACTCGGCCGCCCCATCCACGCCCTCGACTCGCTGTTCCAGCTGACCCAGCAGGACCTGGACCACGGCCTGGCCACCGCCTTCCCCGGCCGCGTGGGCGCGCCGGTGCGCCTGGGCGGCGTGTCGCACGGCCGGTCTGCCCCCGTCGAAACGCCGCTGCGCTGGGCCAGCTACCGCAGCCACCTGGGCCGAAGCGCCTGCGCCATCGAACGCTCTGCCCTCACCGCCCTGCTGGCGCGCCGCTACGGCTCCACCGACTGGGCGCTCGGCGCACGCTGCGTGCCGGCGCTGGAGACCGCCACCGAACAGCGCCTGGCCGCCCAGCTCGGCCAGGTGCTCACCGAAGCGCTGGTGCACCGCATCGGCGGCGGGCCCGCGGCCGAGGGCGACCCCGCCCCGCGGCTCGAGCAGAACCTGTCCAGCGCGCGCTGCCCCATCAACGGGCCGGTGATGTTCCTGTGGGCGCAGGTGCTCGCGGGCGCCGCGCCCCTGGGCCTGGTGGTGTTCGCCCTCGACAGCGACACCCTGGCCGCGGCGCTGCGCCAGCTCGCGCCCACGCGCCGCCAGGGCGCGGCCCGCCCGGCCGACAGCGCCGCCCTGCGCCGCGCGCTGCCGCTGCGCCTAGACGTGCGCCTCGCGCAGAAGACCTTGCCCCTGGGCGAGCTGCTCGGCCTGCGGCCCGGCGACGTGCTCCCCATCCCGCTGGAAAGCGCCACCGTGCGCATCCAGGACAAGCCCGTGCTCAAGGCCCTGGTGGTCGAGCACAAGGGCCGCCTGTGCCTGACCCAACTGCAGGAAGTCTGACCATGTCCATTGATTCCCCCGCCCTCGACGCCCTGAGCGCCGCGCCCGGCGGCGACGACGCCTTCGCCGCCGTGATGCAGGAAATGGCCAGCGCCGGCCAGGCCGAGGCGGCGCCACCGGCGCCCGCCGCGGCGGCGGCCCTGGGGCTGGGGCGGCTCATGCGCCGCATCCCCGTCACGCTCACGCTGGAACTCGGCTCGGCCGAGGTCTCGCTGGAAGACGTGGCCCAGCTGCGCCCCGACAGCGTGGTCGAGCTCGACGTGCTGGCCGGCGAACCGCTCACCATGAAGATCAACGGCGTGGCCATCGGCAAGGCCGAGGTGGTGGTCAGCGGCGAGAACTACGGCCTCAAGGTCCTCGAAGTGAGCGGCCTCGACCTGGACAGCTTCGCGCCATGAGCCCCACCGCCCGCCCGCGCGGCGCGGCGCGACTGTCGCTCGCCGCCGGCAGCGCCGCGCTCGCTTTCGCCGCCCTCGCCTGGCCCGAGGGCGCGCTGGCGCAGGCGGCGAACACCGCGGGCGGCGGCCTGCAGGTGTTCAGCAGCACCACCCACGGCAACACCACCGACTACACCGTCCGCACGCAGATCCTGATCGTCATGACCCTGCTGGGCCTGCTGCCCGCCATGGTCCTGACGATGACCAGCTTCACGCGCTTCATCATCGTGCTGTCTCTGCTGCGCCAGGCCTTGGGCCTGCAGCAGGGCCTGCCGGCGCGCGTGCTCACCGGCATCGCGCTCATCCTCACCCTGCTGGTGATGCGCCCCGTGGGCGAGCGAATCTGGACGGAAGCCATGCTGCCCTACGACCAGGGCAGCATCGGCCTGCAGGAAGCGCTGAACCGGGCCGAGGCGCCGCTCTCGCGCTTCATGCTCGCGCAGACCAGCCAGGCCTCGTTGCAGCAGATCGCCACGCTCTCGGGCGCGCCAGAGGTGAGCGACCCGGCCCAGCACCCCTTCACCGTCAAGCTCGCCGCCTTCGTGTTGAGCGAGCTCAAAACGGCGTTCATGATCGGCTGCATGCTCTTCATCCCCTTCCTGGTCGTCGACCTGGTGGTGTCCTCGGTGCTGATGGCCATGGGCATGATGATGCTGTCGCCACTGGTGATCTCGCTGCCGCTCAAGCTGCTGCTCTTCGTGCTGGTGGACGGCTGGACCCTCACCGTGAACACGCTGGTGACCAGCGTGCGCGCGATCTAGGGGCGATGCGATGACGCCCGAGATCGCCGTCGAACTGGTGGCCGAGTGCCTGAAGCTGGTGGTGCTGATCGTCACCGTGCTGATCACGCCCAGCCTGGTCGTGGGCGTGCTGGTGAGCCTGTTCCAGGCCGCCACGCAGATCAACGAACAGACCCTGAGTTTCCTGCCCCGCCTGCTGGTCACGCTGGCGGCCATCATCGCCATGGGCACCTGGCTCACCAGCAAGCTCATGGACTATGCGCGCGCCATCTTCGAACGCGCGGCCCAGCTGGCGCTCTGAGACCGGGCGCCGCACCATGGAACCCGTCTTCGGCCAGTTGCTCGCCACCCTCATGGCGCTGTGGTGGCCCTTCGTGCGGGTACTGGCCATCCTCAGCTTCATGCCCGTGATCGGCGACAGCATGGTGCCCGTCACCGTGCGCGTGCTGCTGGCGCTGGCGCTGGCCGTGGTGCTGCTGCCGGTGGCCGCGCCGCCGCAGCCGGTCTCGCCGTTCTCGCTGCTGGGCATTGTCACCACCGTCGAACAGGTGGTCATCGGCCTCATCATCGGCCTCGGCTTCCAGATGGTCATGGCCGTGTTCGGGCTGCTGGGCTACATGGCCTCCAGCCAGATGGGCCTGGCCATGGCGCAGATGAACGACCCCATGAGCGGCGCCTCGTCCGACGTGGTCAGCGCGCTCATCTACGTGCTCACCATCCTGATCTTCTTCGCCGTCGACGGCCACCTGGTGTTCAACGGCGTCATGGGCGCCAGCTTTCGCGCCTGGCCGGTGGGCGCGGGCATCCCCGCGCAGGCCCTGGCGGTGCTGCCGCTGCAGGTGGGCTGGGTGTTCTCGGCCGCGCTGCTGCTCGCGCTGCCGGTGATCTTCTCGGCCCTGGTGGTGCAGATCGGCTTTGGCTTTCTCAACCGCGTGGCCCCCACCTTCAACCTGTTCTCCCTGGGCTTCTCGCTCATCATCGTCTTCGGCCTGTTCGTGCTCGCGGGCATGCTGCGGCTCATCCCCCAGCAGTACGTTCAGCTCACCACCCGGGTGCTGGAGATGCTGGAACAGCTCATGCGAGGCTGAGCGGTGTCCCAGGACCAGACCGGCGACAAGACCGAAGCGGCCACACCGCAGAAGCTGCGCAAGGCGCGCGAGCAGGGGCAGGTCGCGCGCTCCAAGGACCTGGCCACCGCCGTGGGACTGGTGGTCTGCCTGCAGGCCATCGTGCTGCTGGCGCCGGGCTACCTGGCCGATTTCCGCCGCCTGTTCGCGCTCGGCTTCGTGGTGGCCGATGGCGACGGCGCGCTCGACAACCTGTTCTCGCACGCCTTCGTGCCGGTGATGCTGCTGCTGGCCAAGATGCTGCTGCCGCTGTTCATCATCCCGCTGTGCGTGCTGATCGCCTCGCTGTTTCCCGGCGGCTGGGTGCTGAGCGCCCAGAACCTGATGCCCAAGCTGGAGCGGCTCAACCCCATGAGCTACTTCCAGCGCATCACCAAACCCAAGCACCTGGCCGACTTCGCCACCACCGCGCTCAAGGCCTTCACGCTGTTCGGCGTGCTGTATTGGGTCATGAGCGGCAGCCTCGGCGGCTTCCTTCGCCTGAGCGCGCTGCCGCTGGGCGAGGCCTTGCCGCAGGCCTTCTCGCTGGCGCAGGCGGCCGTGTTCTCGCTGGTGGCGGTGTTCGTGTTGTACGCGCTCATCGACGTGCCCGTGCAGCGCCTGGTCTATCTGCGCGAGCAGCGCATGAGCAAGCGCGACATCAAGGAAGAACACAAGACCACCGAGGGCCGGCCGGAGGTGAAGCAGCGCATCCGCCAGATCCAGCAGCAGATTGCGCGCCGCGGCGTGCGCAAGACCGTTCCCACGGCCGACGTGGTGATCCTCAACCCCGAGCACTACGCCGTCGCCATCAAGTACGACACCCACAAGGCCGACGCGCCCTACGTGGTGGCCAAGGGCCTGGACGAGATGGCGCTGTACATCCGCCGCATCGCCGAAGAGGCGGGCGTCGAGGTGCTGCGCGTGCCGCCGCTGGCGCGCGCCGTGTACCACACCAGCCAGGTGCGCCAGCAGATCCCCGCCGCGCTGTACCAGGCGGTGGCCGTGGTGCTGCGCCACGTTCTCGCCCTCAAGGCGTTCCGCCAGGGCCAGCGCCGCAGCGAACCCCACCTGCCCCATGACCTCGACGTGCCCGCCCACCTGAGCGGCGACGGACCGACATGAACCCCATGAACACCCTGTTCAACGACCTGAAACAGCTGCGCGTGGCCGCGCCGCTGCTGCTCATGGCCCTGCTGGCCATGATCATCCTGCCGCTGCCGCCGCTGCTGCTGGACGTGCTGTTCACCTTCAACATCGTGCTCGCGATGATCGTGCTGCTGGTGGCCGTGAACGTGCGCCGCCCGCTGGACTTCTCGCTCTTCCCCACGGTCATCCTGGGCGCCACGCTGCTGCGCCTGATGCTCAACGTCGCCTCCACGCGCGTGGTGCTGCTGCGCGGCCACGAGGGCACGGACGCCGCCGGCTCGGTGATCGAGGCCTTCGGCCACGTCGTCATCGGTGGCAATTTCGTCGTCGGCATCGTGGTGTTCGTCATCCTGATGATCATCAACTTCCTGGTGGTCACCAAGGGCGCCGAGCGCATCTCCGAGGTGTCGGCGCGCTTCACGCTGGACGCCCTGCCCGGCAAGCAGATGGCGATCGACGCCGACCTCAACGCCGGCCTCATCAACCAGGAGGGCGCGCAGACCCGACGCAAGGAAGTGTCGGCCGAGGCGGACTTCTACGGCGCCATGGACGGGGCCTCCAAGTTCGTCAAGGGCGATGCCATCGCCGGCATCCTGATCCTCATCCTCAACATGGTCGGCGGCGCGCTCATCGGCGCGCTCATGCACGACCTGAGCCTGGGCGAGTCCTTCAAGCTCTACGCCCTGCTCACCATCGGCGACGGACTGGCCGCGCAGATCCCGGCGCTGCTGCTGTCGGCCGCGGCCGCCATCATCGTCACGCGCGTCAGCGACGCGGGCGACATCGAGAAGCAGGTGGGCCAGCAGCTGCTGGCCTCGCCCAACGTGCTGTACGGCGTGGCCGGCCTGCTCCTGGTGCTGGGCCTGGTGCCCGGCATGCCGACGCTGATGTTCCTGGCCTTCTCGGGCGTGCTGGGCTACGTGGCCTGGCGGCTCGGCCAGCGCCAGGCCGTGGCGCCGCCGCCCAAGCCCGATGCGCTGCAGGCCGCGCTGGTCACCGAGGCCGCGCCCGACATCGACTGGAAGAGCCTGCCCGTGGTGGACCCGCTGGCCGTGGCCGTGGGCTACAAGCTGGTGGGCCTGGTGGACCCCTCCCAGGGCGCGGCGCTGACCAAGCGCCTGAAGGGCGTGCGCCAGACGCTCAGCGAGTCACTGGGCATCGTGCTGCCGCCCATCCGAACGCGCGACGAGCTGGGCCTCAAGCCCACGCACTACCAGGTGCTGCTGCACGGCAGCGTGATGGCATCGGCCGAGGTCTTTCCCGAGCGGCTCATGGCCATTCCTTCGCCCCAGGTCTATGGCGAGATCGACGGCATCCCCGGCGCCGACCCCTCGTTCCAGATGCCCGTGGTGTGGATCGAGGCGGCGCACAAGGCGCACGCCCTGGGCATGGGCTACCAGGTGGTGGACGTGCCCACCGTCGTCGCCACGCACGTGACCAAGCTGATCCGCGAAAACCTGCCCGAGCTGTTCCAGCACGAGGACGTGCCCGCCCTGCTGGAACGCTGCGCCGCGCAGGCCCCCAAGCTCGCGGCCGCGCTGGAGAAGGCCTACAGCCCCAGCCTGCTGCTCAAGGTTCTGCGCACCCTGTTGCAGGAGGGTGTGTCGCTCAAGGACATCGTTCCCCTGGCCACCACGCTGCTGGAGAACGCCGAACTCACCAAGGACCCGATCCTGCTCGCCGCCGAGGCCCGCCTGACCCTGCGCCGCCAGATCGTGGCCCAGGCCTGCGGCCAGACCGGCGAGGTCAAGGCCTTCAGCCTGGGCAGTCCCTTGGAGGACCTGCTGATGCGCGCGCTGAGCCAGGCCACGCAGGGCGGCAAGGCGGCGCTGGACAACTTCCCCATCGAGCCCAACCTGCTCACCCAGCTGCAATCGCACCTGCCGCTGGCGCGCGAGCAGATGAAGCAGATGGCCGCGGCCCCCGTGCTGATGGTGCTGCCGCAGCTGCGCCCCGTGATGGCGCGCTACGCGCGGCTGTTCGCACCCGGCCTCCATGTCCTTTCGTACAACGAAATGCCCGACAGTCGCAGCGTGGTCGTCGTGGGCTCAATTGGTTGAGCCCGCAACCGATATACATCTTTCTCAACCCGAAACCTGCTTTCCATGTTCAAGAACATCAACATCGGCCCCCGCCTCACGATCGGCTTCGCCACCGTGCTGGCCCTGCTGGTCGGCACCACCGTGCTGGCCTGGGTGGGCCTCAACGCCGCCCTGCGCGCCACCGAGGACATCGTCGCGGTGCAGCAACGCCTCAACCTGACCCAGGAATGGGCCGCGCAGACCACCTTGAACGTGAACCGCGTCATGGCGCAGGCCATGTCGCGCAACGACCCGCGCGTGGTCCAGCACTTTCAACCGCTGATGGCGCAGTCGTCCAAGGACGTCGCCGAGCTGCAGAAAGGGCTGGAGGAGCGCATCACCAGCGAACAGGGCAAGGCCCTGCTCGCCGCCATCAACGAGAAGCGCAACGCGTACCTGGAGGTGCGCAAGCGCTTCTTCGACGCGCTGCAGATGGAGGACTACGCCGGCGCGCAGGACATCCTGGACAAGGAGCTGCCCCCCGCCGTCGAGGCCTACAGCGCCGAGCAGCAGAAGATGATCAGCGGGCAGCGCACGCTGATGGAGCAGGCCGCCACCAACTCCCGCGCGGCGGTCACGCGCCAGATCACGCTGCTGGTCGCCCTGGCGGTGTGCGCCATCGCGCTGGCCGCCTTCGTGGCCTGGGCCATCACGCGCTCGGTCACCGAACCGCTGAAGGAGGCCCTGAGCGCCACCGACGCCGTGGCCGAGGGCGACCTGACCCGTGAAGTGCGGGTGGACCGCCAGGACGAACTCGGCCGTCTGCTCGGGGGGCTCTCGCGCATGCGCGAATCGCTGGTGAAGACCGTGGGCCAGGTGCGCACCGCCACCGACAGCATCAACACCGCGTCGGCCGAGATCGCCTCGGGCAACCAGGACCTCTCGAGCCGCACCGAGCAGACCGCCAGCAACCTGCAGGAGACCGCGGCCAGCATGGAGCAGCTCACCAGCACCGTGCGCCAGAGCGCCGACGCCGCGCGCCAGGCCAACCAGCTCGCCAGCACGGCCGCCGAGATCGCCCAGCGCGGCGGCAGCGTGGTGAGCGAGGTGGTGAACACCATGGACGAGATCAACCAGGCCTCGCGCAAGATCAACGACATCATCGGCGTCATCGACGGCATCGCCTTCCAGACCAACATCCTGGCCCTCAACGCCGCCGTGGAAGCGGCGCGCGCGGGCGAGCAGGGCCGCGGCTTCGCCGTGGTGGCCGGCGAGGTGCGCAACCTCGCGCAGCGCAGCGCCGAAGCGGCGAAGGAAATCAAGGCGCTCATCGGCGCCAGCGTGGACAAGGTGGAGGCCGGCAGCCAACTCGTTGCCAACGCGGGCGAGACCATGCATCAGATCATGGGCTCGGTGCAGCGCGTGACGGACATCATCGGCGAGATCTCGGCCGCCGCCGGCGAGCAAAGCGACGGCATCGGTCAGGTCAACACCGCCGTCAGCCACCTGGACCAGATGACCCAGCAGAACGCGGCGCTGGTGGAGCAAAGCACCGCCGCCGCGCAAAGCCTGCGCGACCAGGCCACGCGTCTCGCAGAGGTGGTGCAGGTGTTCCGCCTGCGCAGCCCGGCGGCCTGAGCGGGAACGGGGCGCGTCGCCGGCCCGATACCCGGGCCGGTCTCTGGCGGGCTTCGATGACTTTCGCGTGATCCGCGCCCGCGCCCACCCGCCAGGCCCGGGACCCCGGCCGCCAGGCAAGGCGTCCCGGCAGCGCCGCCGCACGCGGCGAGGCGGAGGCCTTTCGCGCGCGCCAGCGGATGGGTGAAAACCCGCGCCCGGGCCGTACCCACAGGGGTTTAATACGGTTGCCTGTCAACCTTGACAGGCTTGACAGTGCCGGCGCGCCCGCCGGTTCGTGGGCCCGGCCCCGGGGCTCAGGCGGGGGTGGGCGGCGATGCCACCGGCCCCATGCCCACCGGCCAGATCTGCATCAGCGCCGTGGTGAATTCGGCCCCCACCTGCAGCAGCGCCGAGGACACCGGCCCCGGCCGGTAGCCCATGCCGCTGGCGGGCACCGCCGTCAGCGGCGCGCCCAGCTGCACCATGGCCGGCGCCGCGCCCGCGCGACCCATGGCGGCCACGATGTCGGGCAGCACCACGCGCAGCAGCTCCAGGTGCTCGGGCTGGCGCGGCAGCACCGCCATGGCCAGGCGCGACTGGCGCCAGCACAACTGCAGCAGCACCTGCCCGCCACCCGGCAGGCCCAGTTCCAGTTCCAGACCGGCTTCGGTCTGTGGCGGGTGCGCGGCCGGCGCCTCCTCGCGCGCCCAGGGACGGCGCGCGGCCACGCGCAGCGCCACCGCCAGGCTGCCCAGCGAGTACAGGTGGAACACCCAGTGCGGCACCGGCTCGGGCGCCGCGCGCAGGGCCACGCGCTCGCCCGCCGGCGCCGCCGGTGGCAGGCGCGCGGGGCCTTCCATCAGGGCCAGGCTGCGCAGGCCCAGTTCCATGTGGCGCGAGGACAGGATGGCGCGCCACGCCGCCGCGAGTTCGGCGGCCGACGGCAATCGCCACTGGTGCAGGCGCTGTGCGGCCTGGTCCGGTCGCATCGCGGCCACGTCCTCGGGCTGCGCGGCGGTGTCCGCGCGCGCCGGCACCGGCGGGCGCAGCACCCACTCCAGTTCCAGCGTGGGCTCGGTGGCGCGCACCTGCATCCAGAGCATGTCGCCCAGTCGCAGGTGGCGCGACCAGCCCGCGCCATCGGCCAGGCGCCAGCGGCGGCCCTGGTCCTCGCTCAGCAGCACGCCGTCGCCGTCGTGCCCATCGAAACGCATGCGCAGGCGCTGGCCCACCTCGGGCGGTGCCGGGCGCACGGGCGCTTCCGGCGCGCGGGCGCTGAGGGCGGGGGCGGCGTGGACACGCTCGAGGTTCATGGGTCAGGCCAGGCAGGGAACGGCCGACGCCGTTCCAAGGACTCGGGGGAATGAAGAAAAAAAGGCCAGCCGGGTCGCGGCTGGCCTTGCTGTGCGAAGGCCGCCGAGGCGGCCCCTGCGGCGCTTACTGCACCAGCGACATGACCAGCTGCGACATGCTGCTGCTGGAGCGCAGCATCGAGGTGCTGGCCTGCATGAGCATCTGGTTCTTGGTCATGTTGGCGGTCTCGCTGGCGTAGTCCACGTCCATGATGCGGCCCTTGGACTGCTCGGTCTGCATGCGCATGTTGCCGAGGTTGTTGTAGACGCTTTCCAGGCGGTTGCTGGCGGCACCCATCTGGGCGCGCAGCGCGCCGATGGTGTCGAGCGAGTCACCGATGGTGTCGATGATGGTGTTGGCGGCGGCCGAGGTGGCGATTTCCGTGCCCGGAGCGGCCGGGTCGGCGCCGGCGGCGTAGGAGCCGGCCAGGCCGTCGAGGGCCGTGGCCAGGTCGCCCAGGGCCGTGGACACGTCGACTTCCATGGTCTCGCCCGTCGAGGCACCGATCTGGAAGGTCACGGCGGCGGACAGCTTGCCGCCCGTGCCGTCGGTGGTGGTGCCGCTGGAGAAGGAGCGCTCGCCAGCGAAGGCCGTGTTCTTGATGATGTTGCCCAGTTCCTCGCCGAGCTGGTCGTATTCGGCCTGCAGGGCGTCGCGGTCTTCCTGGGTGGAGCTGCCGTTGGCGGCTTCGGTGGCCAGGTCCTTCATGCGCGTCAGGATGTTGCTCATCTCTTTCAGGCCGCCTTCGGCGGTCTGCATCATCGAGATGCCGTTCTGCGTGTTGCGCATGGCCACGGTGATGCCGCGCGCTTGCGCGTTCATGCGGGTGGCGATCTGCAGGCCGGCGGCGTCGTCCATCGCCGAGTTGATGCGGTAGCCGGTGCCCAGACGGGTCAGCGAATTGCTCAGGGATTTCTGGACGCCACCGAGGGCGTTCTGGGTGCTCAGCGAAGCGGCGTTGGTGTGCAGACTCAGCATGGTGGATTTCTCCTGTGGGCTGTTGGTCGGGTCCGTCGGGTATCGACGTCCTCCCCCCTACTGAGCGACCGCCGCGTGGCGAACCTTAAACGCGACGCCGAAAATTCTTTGCGCGCCGCGCGCTCAGCCCAGCAGCGAACGCACGCGCTCGCGGCTGATGCCCGCCACCGTCGGGGCCACGGCCTCGAAGCGCGCGTAGCCGGCCTCGCTCAGGCGCCGCGCGAAGCCGTCGGCCAGGGCGCGCGCGCGCTCGGGCGTGGTGACCGCGGCGCCGCCGGCCTGGGCCAGGCCCTGCTGTTGTTCGAGGAGCAAGGCCTGCGCGCGCTGCTGCGCGCCGGCCACGGCGGCGATGCCCACGGTCACGCGGTCCAGCGCCTCGCGCAGCGCGGCGGGCTCGGCGCCCGGTGCCTCGAACACGGCCTCGCCCAGCACCGGGGGCAGCGCGGGTGTGCGCACGGGCTGGGCCTGGCCGTCGGGAAAGCGGCGGCCTTCGCCCTTGATGAGGATGCGGTCCTGGAAGCGCGGCCACTCGGCCTCGGGCACGCTGAACACGGGCTCGCCCGCGCTGTCCGCGCGCACGCGGATGCCCACGGGCGCCAGCGCCTGGTCGAGCCGGCGCAGGTTGGCCGAGACCGGCAGCTCGGGGTCCACGGTGGCGGTCAGCGGCGCGGGCGCGTTGCCCGTGACCACGGTGAGCACCTCGCGCGCGCCGGCACTGAGCGCGGCCCGGGACAGGCCCCGCACGCGGAAGTCCTGGCGCGCCTGGCCGGGCTCGCCGACGCGCAGCTGCGCATCGAGCGCGCCGGCGGTGGCTCGCTCGCGCTGCGACCAGCCGGCCCTCAGGCCGGCGCGCAGGACGTCGGCGCCGGCCGCGCTGGCGCCGGGCTGGGCCGGGTCGGCGCCGAGCTGGGCGCTGTAGTGCTGGCGCAGGGCCTGCAGCCCCTGTTGCAGGCGGTCGAGAAAGACACCCGCCAGCTGCGCGCCGGCCACGCCGCTCTGGCGCGTCGGGTCGAAGTCCTTGAGCCCGCGCGTGAGCGGCGCGCGGGCCGCCGGCGCGCCGCGCGCCGCCAGGCGCTCGTCGGCCGTGTCCGCCGCCGCGCGCGGCGCGGCGCCCGGGCCCACGCCCCGGGCGTCGGGGTCGAGGCGGTGGGCCGGCGTGCCCGGCAGGGACGGTGCGATCTGCATGCGGCTGGGGGCGTACCGCTCAGATCACGTCGAACAGCGAGAACGCCGTGATCTTGGCGTAGGCCTTCTGCGTGGCCTGCAGCGAGGTGTTGTAGGCCTGCAGCTTCACGGTGGCGTCACCGTAGTCGAGCTGGCCGAGCGTGAGCGCGGCCTGGCGGTTGGAGAGGCTGATGTTGGCGTGCGCGCCGTCCAGGTTGTTCAGCAGGGCCTGCTGGCCCCCGAGGCGCGCGATGCGCTCGCCCAGGCGGTCGAAGGTGGCGTCGGCCAGGTCGGTGGTGGCGACGAGGCGCGCGCGCACGCCCGGATCGCTCAGGTTCACGCCGGGGGCGCTCAGGTCCACGATGGTGAGATCGAGCTGGTTGAGCATCGCGGCCAGATCGTCGAGCGAGGTATTGGCCGGCTGCGTGATGCCTTCGCCCACCACCACCATCTGCTGCTGCGTATTGCCGGTGAAGGTGTAGCGCGCGCCGGGCGCGGCCGCGGGATCGAAGCTGATGGTGGGAGACAGGCTGGCCGTGCCGGAGAACAGGTAGCGGCCCTCCTGGTCGCGCGTGTTCGCGAACGCCAGCACGCTGTCGCGCAGCGACTCGAGCGAGCCCGAGACGGCGTTCACATCGGCGCTGCTGTTGGAGCCGTCGGCGGCGAACAGCAGCAGGTCCTGCAGTTGCAGCATGTCGTTGCTGATGCTGTCCAGGATGGACTCGCTCTGGCGCTGGCGCGACATGAGGGAGCCGACGTTGTCGCGGTACTGCCTGAGGGCGGCCTCCTCGCGGTCCAGCCGGGCCAGGCGGACGCTGGAGATCGGGTCGTCGGACGGCAGCAGCACACGCTGGCCGTAGGCCATCTGCGTGAGCACCTTCTCGACGCGCGCCGTGGCCGCCTGCAGCGAGGCGCTCATGGTGATGTGGAACTGGTTGCTGGCGATGCGCATGTCCGGCTCCCTGGGCTCAGCGCAGCGACCCGATGACCGCGTCGAACAGCTCGCCCGCGACCTGGATCACCTTCATGTTGGCGGTGTACATCTGCTGGTACTGCACGAGGTTGATGGCTTCCTCGTCGGTGTTGACGCTGCTGGTGGACGCCCAGCTCTGCTGCGCCTGGTCGCGCACGGTCTTGGCCGTGTCGAACGAGGCCTGGGACTGCTGGCTGCGAATGCCGATGCCGCCGAGCAGCTGGGTGTAGACGTCGCCCATGCGCACCGAGCCCAGGCCGGCGATGGGCACCGACTGGTTCTGCAGGCCGATGATCGCGAGCAGGTTGTCGCTGTTGCCCGCCTGCAGCGGATCGCTGGAGAACGCCAGTTCATCGCCGGTGACGCCCGGGCGCACCGAGAGCAGGCCGTCGGCGCCGTTGAAGACGAACAGGTCGGTGCCGGGCGAACCGTCAGGCGCGAAACCCGCCGCCAGCTGGGCGTTCACCCGGGTGGCCAGTTCCTCGGCCAGCGAGGCAATCGAGGCCACCGTGGGCATGAGCACGCCGTCCTCGAACTCGTAGAGGCCGCCGAGCTGGCCCGCCAGGCCCTCGGTGCGCACCTTGAACGACTCCTTGGCGAAGGCCACCTCGATGGCCTGCGACCCGTCGAGCTGGTTCACGAGTTCCATGCGGCCCGCCACCGCGCCCGCCACCAGCGGCACGCCGGACTTGAGCGAGACGCTGCGCGAACCGTCCGGCTGGTCCACCACCGACAGGCCCACCAGCTGGGACAGCTCGTCGATGCGCAGGTCGCGCTCGTCGACCAGGCCCGAGGGGTTGACGTTGATCGATTCGGCGGCGGTGATCTCGCCGTTGAGCCGGGCGATCTGTTCCGCCAGGTTGTTGATCTGCGTGACCGAGGCCCCGCGCTGCTGGCCGATGGACAGGCGCTGGTTGAGCAGCACCTGGTTGAGGCCGTTGAAGCGCTGCGCGAGCGCCTCGGCCTCGGTGATGATCTGCTGGCGCAGCGGTGCCGAGTTCGGGTCCACGCTGGCGGCATTGAGCGCGCCGAAGAAGGCATCCAGGCCCTTGTTGAGGCTGGAGCCCTCGCCCGACATCACCTGTTCGATCTGTTTCAGGTAGGGCTGCACGGTCTCGTGGCGGCCCAGCTCGGACGCGGCGGACCAGAGCTGGTGGCTCTTGTAGCCGTCGCTGAATCGGATCAGCGAGGGCACTCGCACGCCATTGCCACTGCCGGCGGCGCCCGCCGCCGTGGGTCCCACGGCCGAGAACAGCGCGCCCTGGCGCGTGAAGCCGGGCGTCATCGCGTTGGCGACGTTGTGGCTGGTGGTGTTCAGGGCGGCCTGCGCGGCCATCGCGCCGCTCAGGGCGATCTGCTGGATCTTCATGGTGTGGGCCCGGTGGCGTCGGCGGGCGAATCGCCCGCACCTTGTCCTGCCAGGGCGACCGGATCGGCGCCGGACTTAAGCGGCACGGGCATGGCGGGCGGCAGGAGCTGGCGCAGGATCACGTCGGCGATGCCGAAGGCGCGCTGGCGCGCCATGGCGTCGGCCACCTGCGTATCGGCGATGTCCAGCATGTCCTGGTGGATGCGGTCCTTGAAGGGGCTGTCCTCGCCCGCCAGGGCCTGCGTGGCCTGGCGCATCTGCTTGAGCATCTGGCCGACGAAGAAGGCCTCGAACTTGATGGCGGCCTGCTCGACGCGCGCGCGTTGCACGGCGCCGTCGCTGATCGGCTCAAGGCTTTGCGTGATTCGCAGCTCCATCTCAATCGCCCAGGTCGAACCGTGAGGCACCGCGGAACCGGCTTGGCCGGGCCGCAGGTGTCGCCCCCTTGAGGAGGTCGCGCGAAGCGCGGCGGGGGTGCGTCTTCATATGACGATGAGCTCGCCATCGATGGCGCCGGCCTGATCGAGCGCCTGCAGGATCGCCATGATGTCGTCGGGCGAGGCGCCCGTGCGGTTGATGGTGTCGATGATGTCTTGCAGCTTGCTGCCCGGCGCCCAGTTGAACATGCGGCCCCGGTCCTGCTCGGCCACCACGCTGGACTGCGGCAGCACCACCGTTTCGCCGCGGCCGAAGGGCGCCGGCTGGCTGGCCACGGGCTGCTCGCCGATGATGACTTTGAGGTTGCCGTGCGCCACCGCGGCCGGGCGCACGCGCACGCCGTCGGCGATGACCACCGTGCCGGTGCGCGAGTTGAACACCACGCGCGGCAGCTCCTGCCCCACCATCACGCCGAGCTTCTGCAGCTCGGCCACGAAGGCCACGCGCTGCGTGGGGTTGGCCGGGGCGACCACCTCCACGCTGGTGGCGTCGCGCGTGCTGGCGATCTCGCCATAGCGGCCGTTGATGGTGCGAACGATGTTGGTGGCGGTCTGGAAGTGCGGGCGGCGCAGGCTCAGGGTGACGGTCTCGCGCGTGTCGAAGTCGGTGGGGATCTCGCGCTCCACCGTGGCGCCGCTCGGCACGCGGCCGGCCGTGGGCGTGTTCACGGTCACGCTGGAGCCGCTCTGGCCCTGGGCCGAGAAGCCGCCCACCACCACGTTGCCCTGCGCCAGCGCGTACACCTCGCCGTCGGCCGCCATCAGCGGCGTGAGCAGCAGCACGCCGCCGCGCAGGCTCTTGGCATCGCCCATGGAGGAGACGGTGATGTCGATGGTCTGGCCCTTGCGGTAACCCGGCGGGAAGGTGGCGCTCACCATCACCGTGGCCACGTTCTTCAGGCGCGGGTCGTTGCGCTCGGGCAGGGTGACGCCGAACTGGCGCAGCATGTTGGCCACCGACTGGCCCTGGAAGCGGATCTGGCTGCTGTCGCCCGAGCCTTGCAGGCCGACCACCAGTCCGTAGCCGATGAGCTGGTTCTCGCGCATGCCTTCCACCTGCACCAAGTGGCCCAGCGGCGTGGTGCGCGCGGCGTCGGCGCCGACCTTCTGCGCGGCGGCGGGCGCGGTCACGAGCAGCGACAGGGCGGTCAACAGGCCGGCGAGGCCCTGGCGCAGGGTGCGGGAGTTCATGCTGATGGCCCGATCAGAAAGGCATCCAGGGACTGTTGAAGAAGCGCGTGAGCCAGCCCGGCGAGTTGGCGTCGGCCAGGGTGCCGCTGCCCGAGTAGGCGATGCGCGCGTTGGCGATGCGCTGCGAGGACACGCGGTTGGCGGCGTCGATGTCCTGGCCCCGCACGTAGCCGCTCAGGCGGATGAACTCCTCGCCCTGGTTGAGCCACAGGCTTTTCTCGCCGGCGATGCGCAACAGGCCGTTGGGCAGCACCTCCACCACCACGGCGGTGATGGCGCCGCTCAGCGCGTTCTGCTGCGTGCTGCTGGCGTTGCCGTCGAAGGCGCGGTCGGCGCTCAGGCCGATGGGGGGCGTCACGTCCTTGCCGTCGATGCGCAGGGCGCCGATGCCGGCGCTGCTGCCCTTGTCGATCTGCGTGCCCGAGCGCTTGCTGGCCTGCGTGGTCTCCAGCAGCATCACGGTGATCACGTCGCCCACGCGGCGCGCGCGCGTATCGGCCACCAGCGAGCCCGGCGCCTGCGGCGTGAACACGCCGCCGGAACGCGCCTGGCTCGGCGCCACCCGCACCACCGGCGCGGGGTCGTCGGCCAGCGCCGGCGCGCGCGGCGGCGCGACGGCGGCGCAACCGGCCAGCCCGGCCGCGAAGAGCACCAGCGCGGCGCGCATCAGCGCACCGCCTGCGCCAGGTTCTGCAGCATGCCGTCCGCCGCGCTCAGCACCTTGGTGCTCATCTCGTAGGTGCGCTGGGCCGTGATCATGTCCACCATCTCCTCCACCACCTGCACGTTGGAGCCTTCCAGCGCGCCCTGCTTGATGGCCCCCAGGGCCTCCTCGCCCGCGATGCCCTCGGTGGGCACGCCGCTGGCGGCGGTCTCCTGGTACAGGTTGTCGCCCAGGGCCAGCAGGCCGGCCGGGTTGACGAAGCCGGCGAGCGTGATCTGGCCGATGTCCTGCGGCGCGGTGTCGCCGGGCACGCTGACGCTGACGGTGCCGTTCTCGCCGATGGTGATGGACTTGGCGTTGGCCGGCAGCGTGATGTCGGGCACCAGCGGATAGCCCTGCGCGGTCATCAGTCGACCCTCGGGGCTGCGCTGCAGCTGGCCCGCGCGCGTGTAGGCGGTCTCGCCGCCGGGCAGTTCCACCTGCAGGAAGCCCTGGCCCTGGATGGCGATGTCGAGCGGCTGGCCCGTGGTCTGCAGGCTGCCGGTGGTGAACACCTTCTGCGTGCCGGCCACGCGCACGCCATTGCCCAGCTGCACGCCCACGGGCGTGTTCATGCCTTCGGCCTGCGCGGCGCCGGGCTGGCGCTCCACCTGGTAGAACAGGTCCTCGAACACCACGCGGTCGCGCTTGAAGCCGGTGGTGTTGACGTTGGCCAGGTTGTTGGCGATGGCCTGGAGCTTGGCGTCCTGCGCCTGCACGCCGGTCTTGGCGGTCCACATGGCTGCGTTCATGGTCGGTTCCTCGTGTGCGTGATGGGGAGGGGGCTCAGCCGCGCACCAGGCGGTCGCCGGCCTGGGCCATGCGCTCGGCGGCGGCGTAGAGCTTCATCTGGATCTCGAAGTCGCGGCTGGTGGCCATGGTGGCCACCATTTCCTCGACGGCCGAGACGTTGCTGCCTTCCAGGTAGCCGGCCTTGACCTGCACGGTCTCGTCCATGGGCAAGGCGCCGGCCCGCGGGTCGCGCGGCACCAGCAGGCCGGCCTCGTTCTTCACCAGCGCGCCCGGCTCGGGCTTCACCAGCTTCAGGCGGTCCACCGGCTGCATGTCGGCCTGGCCCGGCGGCAGCACCGACACCGTGCCGTCGGCGCCGATCTGCACACGGGCCGAGGGCGGCAGCACGATGGGGCCGCCATCGCCCAGCAGCGGACGGCCATTCACCGTCAGCATGCCCTCGGCGTCGATGGCGATGCCGCCAGCGCGCGTATAGGCCTCGCCGCCCGCGTGCCGCACGGCCAGGTAGCCCTCGCCGGTGATCGCCACGTCCAGCTCGCGCCCGGTCTCGCGGATCGGCCCCGCGCGTTCGCTGACGCCGTTGGCGCTGAGTTCGCTCATGTGGCGCGCGTCGTAGCCGTAGCCCGGCGTGCGCATCGCGGTGGCGAAACTCTTGTCCGCGCGAAAACCCGGCGTGTCGGCGTTGGCCAGGTTGTTGGCGCGCACCTGCTGCTCGCGCAGCGAGCGCTCGGCGCCACTCATGACGGTGTAGATCAGGGCGTCCATGGTTCAGCGCGCTCAGATGGCCTGCATGAGCGACTGCATGATCTGGTTCTGCGTCTGGAACACCTTGGTATTGGCCTGGTAGTTGCGCTGCGAGGTCATGAGGCTCACCAGCTCGGAGGTCATCTCCACGTTGGACTGCTCCAGCGCGCCGGCCACCAGGGAGCCGGCCTGGCCCACGCCCGGCGCGTCGTACAGCGGCTCGCCGCTGGCGTTGGTCACGGTCCAGCTGGTGTCGCTCACGTTGGCCAGCGCGTCCTCGTTGGGGAAGTTGGCCAGGGCCACCGTGCCCACGCGCTGGCGCAGGCCGTTGCTGTACTGGGCCAGCACCGCGCCGTCCTCGTCGATGCTCACCGACAGAAAGGCACCCGAGGAGTTGCCGTCGGCGTCGTTCACCGTGGTGGTGGTCTGGCCCGCGTACTGGGTGGTGCCGGCGTAGTTCAGGTCCAGCGTGATCGGGTCCACCGTGGCCGGCAGTGGCAGGGTCTTGGCCACCGGGCCGGTGGGCAGGGTCAGACGGCCATCGGTGCCGAACTGCAGCACGGTCTCGGTGCCGGCGGCCAGCGGCGCGCCGTCGAAGCCGTAGTGCACGGTCACCTCGTTCGGACCGGTCTTCACGAAGTACTGCGTGAGCGTGTGCTGCGAGCCCAGCGAGTCGTAGACCACCGAGACGTTCGAGCCGTTGTAGCTCAGGGGTTCGGCCGGGTCGAAGACCGCCACGGTGGGCGCGGTCCAGTCGGCCGAGAGGTTGGCCACATAGTCCAGGCGCGAGCTGGACACCGCGGGCAGCTGCTCCTTGCTGACGCGGATGTCGCCCATGGGGCCCAGCACGTCGGAGCCGGGCACCACGCCATAGCCCTGCAGGCGGCGACCGAAACTGTCGGTGACGTAGCCCTCGCGGTCGGCGGTGAAGATGCCCACGCGCGTGAACAGGGTCTGGCCCGAGGGTTCCTTCACCGCGAAGAAGCCCTTGCCCTTGATGGCCACGTCCATGCCGCGGCCGGTGTTGAGCGTGCCGCCGCCGATGCCGATGGACTGCGTGCGCGAGGCCGCTTCCACGCCCATGGGCGAGGTGTCCGCATACATCGACGCGAAGTTGGTGCGGCTGGACTTGAAGCCGTAGGTGCCCGCGTTGGCGATGTTGTTCGAGATGGTCTCGAGCTCGGCGTTGATGGCCTTCACGCCGGACAGGGCGATTTCCATGCTCATGCTGCGTTCCTTTATCCGTTGGAAGAAGCGGTCTCGCGACCGAAGAAGCCTGTGATCTCGGCCGGGGTGACCTCGCCGATCCCGCTCACGTTCATCTGCACGCCACCCGTGGGCGAGAGGCGGATGCCCGAGAGCACGCCGCGCACGTCGACGCCCGGCGCCGGCACACCCTCGCCGGCGTCGACCGCGATCGAGTAACGGCCCTCGGGCAGGCCCAGCGCGGCCGGGTCGATGCGGAAATCCACCGTGCCGGCGGCGCGCGGACCCAGCTCGACGCGGTGCTTGCGGCCATCGGCCGCGGTGAGCACCACGGCCGTGGTCTGGCTGGAGGCGTCGAGCGTGAACGAGCCAGAAATACTGTTTCCTGCAATATCTATCTGCGAAGTGCGAACAGCAACGGTGTGGCCCACCTGGCCCCCCAGGCTCAGCACCTGCAGGCTGTCGAGCATGGCGGCGGTGCCGTTGTTCTGGCTCACTAGGGTTTGCAGCGCCTCGGTCTGAGACAGCGTGGCGAGTTGCGAGACGAACTCGCTCGGGTCCTTGGGTTCCAGCGGGTCCTGGTTGCGCACCTGCGCCACCAGCAGGCGGATGAACATGTCCTGCGGTACCGACATGCCGTTCTTCGCCACGCCATCGCCCGCGGCGGCGGCGCCGCCAGCGGCGCCGGTGTTCATGGTGGTGTCGAGCATGGTCAGGACTCCCCGAGCCGCAGCACGGCCATCTGCATCGCGCGGGTGCGCGTGAGCACCTCCACGCTGGTTTCGAAGGCGCGCGAGGCCGACATCATGTCGGTCATCTCGGCCACCGGGTTCACGTTGGGGTAGAACACGTCGCCGTCGGCGTTGGCCAGCGGGTGCTCGGGCTCGTGCACCTTGCGCACGGGTTCGTCGCTCTCCACGACGTCGAGCACCTGCACCCGGACGCCGTCGCCGGTGCCCTCTTCCATCAGGGCGGCGAAGACGGGCTTGCGCGCGCGGTAGACGCCGTCCTCGGAACCGGCGGCGGACTGCGCGTTGGCCAGGTTGCTGGCGATGGTGTTCAGGCGCACGGTCTGGGCGTTCATGCCCGAGCCGGCGATGGCGGCGATGCTGTCGAAGGACATGCTCACTGCCCCTGGATGGCCTGCGCGAGGCCCTTGAGCTTCATCTGCAGGAAGGTCAGGCTGGCCTGGAAGCCGGTGGCGTTCTGCGCGAACGCGGCCTGCTCCACGCCCAGTTCCACCGTGTTGTGGTCGCCCGAGGGGTGGTGCGGCACGCGGTACTGCAAGTCGCCGCTGTCGAGGTCGAGCGCGAGGCCGTCGTCGCGCGCGGCCAGGGCGGCGTCGTAGCGCGCGCTGAAGTCGAAGTCGCGCGCCTGGTAGCCCGGCGTGTTCACGTTGGCCAGGTTAGCTGCGATGATCTCGGCCCGCTGACCGCGCAGCTGCAAGGCCTGTGCGTGCCCGCCGATGACCTGTCCGAAGTGAATTGCCATGAGCCGTCCTCTTTCCTTGCTGTTGTGCGCGGCGCTGCTGTCCTCGCCATCAATTGCGTTCTGCGCCAATAATATTCCGCGAATTGTAAAAACCGTGACCGCGCACTGGCTGGAACACGCCGATGGGCGGGGCTGGCGCGGCGCCCAAGTGGACGTGAGCGTGGTTTCCGCGCCGGAACACGAACCAAAGTGTGACCAGCCGCCCGAGGTGGTGGTGGTCGATGGCCGGTACCCCAGCCGCATGAAACTGGAGCTGCGCTGCGGCGAGCGCTGGCGCAAGCCGGTGGTGGCGCGCGCCCGGCTGCGCGCCGAGGTGCTGGTGGCCGCGCGCGACATCGCGGCCGGCGCCGCGCTGACCGAAGCGGACCTGCGGTACGAGGCGCGCGACCTCGGTGCCACGCCCGAGGCGATCGGCTCGCTGGACGCGGTCGCGGGTCTCGTGCCGCGGCGCGCCCTGCGCGAGGGCACGCTGCTGCAGGCCAAGGTGCTGCATGAGCCGGTGCTGGTGCGGCGCGGCCGGCCGGTGCGCATCGTGGCGCGGCACGGAGGCGCCATCGCGGTGGAGAGCGCGGGCGAAAGCCTGGGCCAGGGCAAGCGCGGCGACGCGGTGCGCGTGCGCAACCTGGCCTCGGGCCGAGTGATCGAGGCGCGCGTGGTGGGCCCCGACGAAGTGGAGCCTGTGAAGTAGCGCCTCACCGCGCGCCCTGGATCTGCCGCGCCACGGCGGCGAGCTTGTCGGCGTAGGCCGGGTCGGTGGCGTAGCCGCCGCGCGCCAGCGCGTCGGCGAAGGCGCGCGGATCGCCGCCCGCGCCCAGGGCGCCGCGGTAGCGCGGGCTGTTCAGCAACAGATCGGCGTAGTCGCCAAAGGCCTGCTCCAGGTCCTCGTAGTGGCGGAAGCGCTGCGTGGTCTTCACCGCCGCGCCGCCCTCGAATTCGGTGGTCGTCGCCACGGCGGCCCCCCCGTGCCAGGCGCCGCCGGCCTTGATGCCGAACAGGTTGTGCGTGCTCTGGCCGTCGGCTGCGCGCAGCGGGCGCCGGCCCCAGCCCGATTCGAGCGCCGCGTGCGCGGCCACCAGCTCGGGCGCCACGCCCAGGCGCGCGGCGGCTCTCTGCGCCAGCGGCGCGATGCGGTCGAGAAAAGCCCGCTGCTCTTCGCGGCTGGCACCGTCGGGAACGCCGCCGTCGGGCGCGCTGCCCGACACGGGTGGCAAGGCTGGTGCGGCCCAGGCGCGCCGCCAGGCCGCCTGCGGCGACAGCCCGCCCAGCGCTCCGCCGCCGCTCTCGATGAAGCGCTGCACCTCCTGCCGCACCGAACCGCCGAGCGCGTCCGCGCCCATGTTCGCACCCATGTGCGCGCCGAAACCGCCGCCGGCACCGCCCGCCGCCGCGCGCACCGGCAGCGGCGGCGCCGCGAAGGCCCCCGAGGTGGAGGGGACGTCAGGCAGGCGCATAGGTGCCGGGGACGCCGTCGTTCAGCACGCGGGCCATGATGTCCTGCTGCCCCACCACGAGCTCGCAGTTGCGCACGTTCAGGCGCTTGCATTCGCCCACCAGCGCCTGCAGCTCGCGCATCTGCTCGCGCAACAGGTCGGCCGCCTTGGCGGGCAGGCGCAGCGCCAGCGACTCGTGGGCGTCGCGCGTGGCGCCACCGCTGAGGCGCTGCACCAGGCGCTGGCGTTGCGAGCACAGCGCGTCCAGGCGCTCCGTGAGCGCGGTGATGCGCTCGGCCGACACGCGCACGCGCTCGCTGTCGTGCTTCAGCGCGGCGTCGAAATGCGCCTGCAGCAGCGCGCGCATGCGCGCGAAGCCATCGCGCTCCTGGCGCAGGCCGTCGAGCAGGGCCATGGCGTCGGCGGCGGCGATCACCGGCCTTCCCCGTGGTAGCGCTGGATCAGCGCGGCCAGCTTGCCGGCGTCGAAGCGCAGTTCGCCGCGCTGGTAAGCCTCGCGCAGCTGCGCCACGCGGGCCTCGTCGATCTCCGGCATCTCGCGCAGCGCCTGCATGGCGGGACCCAGCACGCCGGACTGCAGCGCGGCCGGCGCGGCCCCGGCCGCGCCGGCGGCCTCGGCGCCCGGCTGCGGCGCGCGCACCGGCGCCAGGGGGGCTGCGTTGTGGGGGGTGTTGACTCTCATTCGATCGCCTCGTGTGCTTCGTGTCCGCATGCCGCGCTCCCGGTTCAGCGCGTGAGGGTGGGCTCGGCCGACGGCGCCAGCGCGCGATCGAAGCCGGGCAGCTGGCGGCCCGCGGCCACCACCGATTCGCGCAGCGCGGCCAGCGCGTCGCGCGCGGGCGCCTGGGCCCGCAAACCGGGCAGCAAGGGCTCGGCCTGCGCGGGCTGGCCGAACATGGCCGTCATCAAGCGCGCCTGGTCCAGCGTCAGCACCATGATCTCGATGCGGCGGTTCACGCTGGCCAAGGGCTCGTCGGGCCGCACCGGCGCGCGCTCGGCCATGCCCACCACCTGCAGCACCGAGGCCTCGGGCGTGCCGCCGCGCAGCAGGTGCGCGCGCGCGGCGCTGGCGCGGTCGCTGGACAGGCGCGAATTCGAGGGGCCGAAGGGGTCGTTGCGCGCGTAGGCCGCGGCGTCGGTGTGGCCCACGACCAGCATCGGGTTCTGGATCTTGGCAAACAGCGGGCCCATGCGATCCAGCAGGGCCGCGAAGCGAGGCGTGGGCGTGGCGCTGCCGAGCTGGAACATGCCTTCGTTGTCGGTGTCGTGCAGCATGATGCGCAGCCCGTGCGGCGTGACGAAGGTCTGCAGGTTGGCGCTCAGGCCGGCCTCCAGGCTCAGGCGCGCCAGCAACGCCGCCAACTCGGCCATCTGCTCGGGGGTGTCGTAGCGCGCGCGCAGCGGCGTGGGGTTCATCAGACCGGGCACGGTGCGGACCTCGTCCGGGCCTTCGCCCTGGCCCTTTCGCGGCATGGGCTTGCGGTCGATCAGGCTGCCGCGCGGGCCGCCCTCGGCGGGAATCTTGGCGCCGGAGATCTCGGCCATCACGGCGCCGCCGCCACTTTCCAATGCGCGCGTGGCCTCTTCCTTGTCGCGCGCCGCCAGCACCCACAGCACCAGGAACAGGCACATCAGGGCCAGCGTGAAGTCGGCGAAGGCCACCTTCCAGCTGCCGCCGTGGGCCTCTTCCTCGTGGCGGCGCGAGACGCGCTTGACGATGGTGCCGTGCTCGGCTCCGTGGGCTTTAGACACCGGGGCTCTCCTCCAGCTGGTTGACCCAGGATTCGAGCTGCGCAAAGCTGGGCTTGATGTTGAGCTGGATGAGGCGGCGGCCGGCGTCGATGGACACCAGCTCGGGCTTGCCCGAGAGGTGGGTCACCAGCACCACCTTCACCGCCTCCATGTTGCTCATCTCTTCCTTCACGAGCTGCTTCATCATGTTGCTGATGGGGTCTAGCACCGCGTAGCACAGGAAGATGCCGATGAAGGTACCCACCATGGCGGCCGCGACCTTGGCCGCGATCTCGCCCGCGCCCGCGCCCGCGCTGACCGAGTTCATGGCCATCACGATGCCCAGCACGGCGGCCAGGATGCCGAAGCCCGGCATGGCCTCGCCCACCTTGTGCAACGACTTGGCGGGCTGCGAGAGTTCCTCGTGGATGGCCTCCAGTTCCTGCTCCAGCACGCCTTCCAGCTCATGCGCCGAGATCTTGCCCATGGCCATGACGCGGAAGTTGTCGACGATGAAGTGCAGCAGCTTGGGCTCCTCCAGCACCATGGGGTAGCGCTGGAACAGCGGGCTCTCGTGCGGCTGCTCCACGTGCGCGTCCAGGGCCTTCAGGCCATTCTTCGCGGTCTGCAGCAGTTCGTACATCAGCAGCATGAGCTGGCGCTGGAACTCGTCGCCGCGCTTGCGCCGCGCCACCACCTTGCGCAGCTGCACGCCCATCTCGGCCAGCACGTGGCGCGGGTTGCCGATGACGATGGCCCCCGCGCCGGCGCCGGCGATGATGAGCAGCTCGACGGGTTCCCAGACCACGCCCAGGTCGCCCCCCGCGAGCAGGAAGCCGCCGAAGACGCAGAGGAACACGATGAAGACGCCAAGGAAGAACTGCATGGTGGTGGCCAGTGGGGGGTGGTTCGGGGGTCAGTCGGGCGAGAGCGCGCCGCGCAGCTTTTGCAATGCGCTTTTGTTGATCTGGCAGACGCGGGCCTCGGTCAGGCCCATGACGGCGCCGATCTCCTTGAGACTGAGCTCGGCTTCGTAATAGAGCTGCACCACGTGCTGCTCTTTCGGGTTCAAGCAGGCCAGGGCCTGTTCCAGCGAACGGCGCTGGATCAGCTCGGCCTCGGGCGTGCGCGCGGCCGAGGGCGTGAGCATCAGCTCCTCGATCACTTCGTCGAAGCTGGCCAGGGTCTCGGCGTTGGTGTGCTGCTCGTAGGCCAGGTAGTCCTCGGCGCTCACGCCGAGGTGCTGCATCACCTCGGCCTCGGAAGGTTCGTGGCCGAGGCGGCGTCGCAACTCGCGGATACCGTCGCGCAGGCGATGGCCTTCCTGGCGCACGCTGCGCGGGCGCCAGTCCTGGCGGCGCAGCTCGTCGAGGATGGCGCCGCGCACGCGCTGCGCGGCGTAGCCGGGAAATCGTTCGTCGGGCTCGCCGTAGCGGCGCAGCGCCTCCAGCAGGCCCATCAGGCCGATCTGCAGCATGTCATCGCGGTCCATCGCGCCACCCGCCTGCGAGGCGAGCTGGGCCACCGCGCGGCGCACCAGCGGCGTGTGCTCGACGAGCCAGCGCTGCTCCGCCGCGGCGGAGCTCTCCGCCGCGGCCAGGCTGTTCATCTCGCCGTATCCGCTGTGCACCGGGGCCTCGCCTATTCGATGACCAGGCGGCCGACCATCACTTCCGTGAAGGGCGACTCGCGCGATTCGCGCTCGAAGCTCTCGCCGTAGGCCTGCTGCAGGAAGTCGGTGAGTTCGGCGATGCTGAGCATGCTGGCGCGCTCCAGCGTGAGCTCGGACAGCGAGGCCACGGCCACGCTGCGCAGCTTGGGCAGCTGCTGCTTGGTGACGACCTCGGCCTTGACGGGGGTCTTGAACACCAGGTCCACGGCCATGTAGTTGCTCAGCGGCCCGCCCTCGCGCGCGCGCAGCATGACGATGACCTTGTCGAGCGAGACGTAGCGGTACTCGCGCTTGTCGACCACCGGCGCGGCCGGCTCGCCGGCGGGCGGGCCCATGAAGTGCCAGGCGGCCAGGCCGCTGCCGGCCCCCAGCAGAACGAAGGCGCCGGCGGCCAGGGAAATCCAGATCTTCTTGCTCATGTCGAAGGCTCGTTCGGTGGGTTCAGGCCAGCGTGAAGGCCTGGCCGGCGCGGTGTTCGCTGCGCAGGGCCTGGCCGGGTTCGGCCTCCTCGCGGGTGGGCTGGCCCTGGCGCGGCTGGCCGCGCGCATCGGCCTGCGCGCCGCCCTCGTGCACCTGCACCTGCACGCCCTGGCCCTGGCGCTGGCCCAGTTCCTGGCGCAGGCCTTCGCCCATGTGCTGGAGCTGGCGCGCCACCTCGGGACTGGAGGCCGTGAGCTGCACCTGCAGCTGCCCGCCTTCCTGGCGCACCACGATCTCGATGCGGCCGAGCGCGGGCGGATCGAGGCGGATGCGCGCCTGGTCGACGCCCTGCGTCGCCTGCCACTGCAGCCGATCGCCCAGGGCCTGCGCCAGCGGGCGCTGCCAGAGCTCGCTGCGCGCGGGGTCCAGGCGAACGACCGGTTCGATGGCCTCGCCACCCGAAGGACCCGTGTTCGCGTGGAACGCCGCCGCGAAGGCGTCCGGCGAGGCGGGCGCGGTCTCGCGCGCACGGGGCATGGCCAGCGCGTGAGCCAGCTCGGGCGGCAGCGCGCGCGCCACGGCGGCATCGGCGGGCGATGCGGCGGCCATGGCCTGGGGCGACCAGGGGCCGGACTCGGCGCCCGCCGAGCGCGCGTGGGCGACGGACCCGGCCAGGGCAAGGGGCGCCAGGGGGCGGTGGGCGTCGCCGGCCGCGCCGGCATCCGACAAGGGGGCTGCGCCCTCGTCCTCGCCCGGCGCCTCGCGCGCGGCGGCGCCCAGCAGGCGCGAGAACGGCTGCGTGAACGGCAGCGCGGGCGCCTGTTGCGAATCCAGCGCCATCAGCCAGGGCGACAAGGCGGCGTCCAGCGCCTCGCGGCCTTCGGGGGCTTCACTGTCGGCGGCCGGCGCCTGGCCCAACACCTGGGCGAACAGGGCCCGGGGGCCGTCGGACAGCCCGGGGGCCAGCACGGCCTCGGCCACCGGGGTGACGGGTGCGGTGGCGCCCAGCGCAAAGGTGGCGTTCATGGCTTTCTCCTTCTCATTCGGCGGCGAAGGCGTAGGCGTCGCGGCCGCCGCGGTGCGCACACAGGTCGAGCAGTTGCGCCTGCACCGCGTCGTGTTCGCGCCGCACCAGGGCGAGCGCGCGCTCGTGCGCCGCCTGCAGCAGCGCGCAGGCCGAGCGCGTGCCGGCGTCGAGTGGTCGGGCACTGGCCAGGCCGATCAGCAGCGTGCCGGTCTCGCGGTCGAGCGCGCTCAGCGCGGCGACGTCGCCGGCCTGCGTGCGCTCGTGCAAGCGGCGCGCCAGATCGAGCGCGTGGGCGCGTTCATCCGCGGGCATCGCGCACCCCTTCCCAGCCTTCGCGCACGGTGCCCAGCAGGCGCGCGGTTTCGTCGATCAGCGCCACGTCCATGCGGATGCCGGCCTCGTTCACGCGGCGCGCGCAATAGTCGTACAGCTCGGCGAGCTGGCCCACAACCTCGCCACCGGCGTCGGTGTCCAGCGCGCTGGACAGGCCATTGAGCATGGCGACGCAACGGTTCAGGCTATTGGCCTTGGCCTCGAAACGCGCGTGCTCGATGTGCGCCCGGGCCCGCGCCAGCTCGTCGAGCAAGCCGTTCATCAGGATCAGCACCAGCTCCAGCGGCGAGGCCTTCGCCGTCTGGGCGCCCAGGTCGACGGCCTGGTAGCTCTGGTATGCGTCGTAGCTCAATGGGTTCCTCTTGTCGGTGTGCCACCCGGGCTCAGGCGGTGCCCAGCTGGCTGAACAGCCCGGAGGTCTGGTTCATCTGGCCCAGCACGCTCTGCAACTGGCTGAACTGAAGCAGGTAGCGCTCGTAGTTCACGTTGAACAGCTCGTCCAGGCGGTCGCGGCGCTGGGTCAGGTCTTTCTGCTGCACCTGCACGTTGTCCAGCCTGCGCGCCAGCTGGCCGGTGCCGGATTTCGTCCAGATCTCCAGGTGATCGGTCACCGCGCCCAGCACGCCCGAGCGCTTGCCCAGCGCGGCAGAGCCGAACACCGTGTCCAGCGCTTCGGGGTTGGCGGCCAGCGTCTTTTGCAGCCGCGCGGTGTCCAGCGTGAGCTGGCCCTGTCGGTCGGAGCCGATGCCCAGGTCGCTGATGCGCAGGCCGCCAACGTCCTGGCGGATCAGGTCGTTGAGGCGGTTGCGCAGGTTGCGCACGCCCGCGTCGGTGGAGAACGCCCCGCGCGAGGCCGCGTCCTCGCTGGTTTTCGTGAGGTTGTTGAGCTCGGTCTGCAGCGCGTTGTAGGCGGTGACGAACTTGCGCAGGCTCTCTTCGGTACCGGCCTTGTCGGCCGCCACCTCGAGCTGAAGCGGCGCCTCGCCCGCGCTGTGCGCCTGGGTGAAGTTGACCGACACGCCGGCGATGCCGGTGTAGCTGTTGCTGCCTTGTTGGATGCGCAGGCCGCTGCCCTGCTCGCCCAGCCAGATGACGGCGTCGCGCGCGGCGGCCAGCTGCGTGGGCGCGCCGCCCAGTGAAGCCTTGAGCGCGCTGTCGGGCAGGCCGGAGGCGTCGAGGGTGATCGCGCCGTCCTCTCCGCCCAGGCCGGACGACAGGATCAGCTGCGGGCCCGACGCCGTGTTGGCCACCTGGGCGGTCACCTTGCCCTCGTTGCCGCTGGCCTGGTTGATGGCGCGCGCGATCTCGGTGGCGTTGAGGTTGCCATCGCCGTCCTGGTCGGCCGCCAGCAGGTTGACGTTGAAGGCCGACCCATCGGCGCGCTGCACCACCAGCGGACCGCCCAGCGCCACCGGCACCGCCGGCAGGTCGGCGTAGGCGATCTGGTGCGTGGAAGCGAGCTGCTCGACGAAGAAGCTGTAGGAGCCGGGCTGTGCGCTGGCGCTGGCCGTGGCGGTGGCGCCGGCACCGGCGCTGAGCGTGGCGCTGTTCTTCTTCAGGCCACCCGAGACGCTGCTCAGGCCGCTCAAGGCGGTGGTGAAGCCGGAGAGGGCCGAGCGCAGCTTCTCCAGCCCCGCCTGCGTGGCCTTGGCGATCTGGGACTCGCGGTCGATCTGCTGCTGCGGGCCTTGCACCAGCAGGCTGGCCAGCTGGGTCGCGGTGGTGGTGGGATCGAATTCCATCGTGTTACTCCAGGGGTCGCGGGCGGTCCGGAACGCCGCCTCCGAAGCCCAGGGCGACCGGGGCGCGGCATTTCTGAAGCACCCGGCGCGACTTTTTCGGCGACGGCCTCACGCGCGCCCCCTCATCCACACGGTCTGGGCGATGTCGTCGGTGCGCTTGCGCTCGGCCACCTGAAGCGCGCGCTCACCTTCGTCGACGCGGCGCCCGTGCAGCTGCGCCACCGCCTCGCGGCGGCGGAAGGCCTCGTGCAAGGCGAGCCGGGTCTGGTCCATGCGCGACTCGTGCTCGGCCAGGGCGTGGCGGTGGCGGTCGGCCAGGTCGAGCACACTGAGCTTGTAGGCGCCCCGGTTGCTGGCCAGCGCGGGCGACAGCCCGGGCGAGGCCGTGGGCGCGGCGCCGGACGCGCCGGCCTCGTCCAGCAGGCCACCCAGGCGCTCGATGCTGGCGACGAAACGCTGGCGCGTGCGCTCCTGCTCGGCCAGCACGGCGCCCACGCGGTCCTGCTCGCGCTCGCGCAGCCGCACCACCTGTTCCAGCGCGCGCAGGTTCATTCGACGATCTCCATCAGGCGGCGCAGGCAGTCGTCCAACGGCGCCGACTCCTGCGTGCCCTGGTGAAGAAAGGCCTCGATGCGCGGCCACAGGTCCACGGCGCGGTCGCTCAGCGGGTCCGCGCCGGGCACGTAGGCGCCCAGCGGCAGCAGCTCGCGCACCTGCTGGTAGCGCGCCAGCAGGGCCTTCACCTCGCGCGCCACGCGCTGCTGGTCGGCGCCAGCCACCAGGCCCATGCAGCGGCTGATGGACTGGCCAATGTCGATGGCCGGGTAATGCCCGCGCTCGGCCAGCGCGCGCGAGAGCACGATGTGGCCGTCCAGGATGGCGCGCGCGGTGTCCACCACCGGGTCCTGCTGGTCGTCGCCCTCGGCGAGCACGGTGTAGATGGCGCTCATGGAGCCCTCGCCGCTGCCGTTGCCCGCGCTTTCCACCAGCTGCGGCAGGGCGCTGAACACCGACGGCGGATAGCCGCGCGTGGCCGGCGGCTCGCCGAGCGACAGCGCCACCTCGCGCTGCGCCATGGCGTAGCGCGTGAGCGAGTCCACCAGCAGCAGCACATGGCGGCCCTGGTCGCGGTAGTGCGCGGCGATGGTGTGGCACAGCTCGGTGGCGCGCAGGCGCATCAGCGGCGACTCGTCCGCCGGCGCCACCACCACCACGGCGCGGCGCAGGCCGGCCTCGCCAAGCGAGAGGTCGATGAACTCGCGCACCTCGCGGCTGCGCTCGCCGATCAGGCCGACCACGATCACGTCGGCCACCGTCTGGCGCGTGATCAGGCCCAGCAGCACGCTCTTGCCCACGCCGGAGCCGGCCATCAGGCCCACGCGCTGCCCGCGGCCCAGCGTGAGCAGGCCGTTGATGGCGCGCACACCGACGTCGATGGCGCCCTCCACCGGGCGCTTGCGCAGCGGGTCCACCCAGGGCGGCGCGCTGGGCAGCAGGTGCTCGCCCGCCAGGCGGCCGCGCCCGTCCATGGGCTCGCCCAGCCCGTTGACCACGCGGCCCAGCCAGGCTTCGCCGATGAGCAGGTGGCCATTGCCGGGCAAGGGCCAGACGCGCGCGCCGGCGGCCAGGCCCTCGGTGCGCTTGAAGGCCATGAGCTGCGCGGCCTCGTCCTTGAAGCCCACCACCTGGGCCTCGATGTCGGCGCCCAGGGCCGACTCGATGCGGCAGCGCTGGCCCACGTGCAGGCGCACGCCGCGCGCCTGCAACAGCGGGCCGGTGGCGCCCACCAGCCGGCCGGTGGGCGTCGACACCGACACCTCGGGCACGGCGATGCGGCGCAGCTGTTCGGCGATCACGCGGCGGCTCCGCTCAAGGGCACCTCGGCCGGTGCGGGCTCTTCCGCCCCGAGCAGCTGCGAGGCCACCTGGCCCATGCAGGCCTGCAGGCGCTGGCGGCAGCCGGCGTCGGCCTCGAAGCCGGCCACCTGCACGCGGCACTCGCCGGCCTCCAGCGCGGGATCGGCGATCAGGTTCCAGCCGCGCGTGTCGGCGCCCTCGATGGCCTGGATCGCGCGCAGGTCCTCGCTGTTCAGGAACACCTCCACGGTGCTGACGGCCGGCGGCATGCTCTGCAGGGTCTCTTCGACGAGCTTGAGGATCTGCGTGGGGTTGAGCGTGAGCTCGGCGCGGATCACCTGGCGCGCCACGCGCTCCACCAGCTCCACCATTTCGCGGCGCAGCGCGGCCTGGTAGTCGGCCTGCACCTGGCGCAGGGCCTCGGTGGCCGCCTGCATCGGCGCGGCCACGCGCTGCCAGCGCGCGAGCAGCTGCGCCTCGCCCTCGGCGCGGCCCAGCGCTTCGCCGCGCTCGCGACCCTGCGCCTCGCCGACGGCGCGGCCCTCGGCCAGGCCCTTGTCGAAACCTTCCTCGTGGCCGCGCGCCAGGCCGCGCGCATGGCCATCGGCCAGCGCGGCCTGCAAGGCCTCGGCCGATCCCTGCAAGGACAGGGCCTCGGCCAGGCCGCGCTCGGCCAGGGGCGGGAAGCGGTGGCTGCGGTAGGGGCTGTTCATTCCACCGTCGCCTCGGAGTACAGCTGCACCTCGATCGCGCCGGCGTCGGCCAGGGCCTTGACCTCGCGCATGATGGCGGCGCGCGCGTCTTCCACGCGGCGCGCGGCCACCGGCCCGGTGCGGCGGATCGCGTCCTGAAAGGTCTTGACCTGGCGCTGCGGCATGCAGCCCAGGATGGCGCGGCGCACGTCGCTGTCGCCGCCCTTGAGCGCGATGGCCCACTCGTCCATGGGCACCGCCTCGATGATGCGCAGCAACACCTCCTCGCTCTGGCGCGAGAGGATGAAGAAGTCGTACATGCTGCGCTCGATCTGACCGGCCACGCCGGGGTCGCGCTCGCGCAGCTGCTCCACCATGCGGGCCTTGTCGCCCGGCAGGCGGTTCAGGATCTCGGCCGCCTGCTTCACGCCCTCGATGGTGGCGCTCTGCGTCTCCAGGCTCTGCAGGCAGGCGTCGGCCAGCACCTCCACCTCCTGCAGCAGGCGGTGCTCCACGTGACCGAGCTGGGCCACGCGAACGATGAGTTCGTCGCGACCGTCCTCGGGCAGGCTGGCAATGACCTCGCTGGCCATGGCCGGCGGCAGGAAGGCCAGGAACACGGCCTGCATGTGCACGTGCTCCTGCGCGATGCGGTCGGCCACCCAGCGCGGCGAAGCCCACTGCAGGCGCGCCATCTTCGGGCGGATGGCGTCGCCATAGATGCGCGTGAGCACGCTGCTGCTGATGCTGCTGCCCAGCGCCAGGTCGAGCGAGTTCTTCAGGAAGGTGCGCGAGGCGCCGTGCAGGCCGCTCTGTTCTCGGTAGTCGTCGAAGAAGCGCTGCAGCGCGCTGCGCGCGGTGTCGACCTTGATGCCGCTCATGGCGGACATGGCCTGCGTCACGGCCAGCAGTTCCTCGCGCTCCAGGCAGCGAAGCACCGCGGCGGCGGGTGCCTCGCCCATGCTCAGCAGCACGATCGCCGCCTGCTCGATCGCGGTCATGGCGCCGTCCTCGGCGCCGGCTTCAGGCGGGTTGGTGGCCATTCTTCTGCACCCATTGTTTGACGACCTCGGCCACGCGCTCGGGCTCCTTGGTCGCGAGGTCCTTCAAATGATCGACCAGCACGTCCACCGGCGAGCCCGGCGGCGGCAGGTTGTAGTTCTCCAGCAGCGAGCCCATGGAGTCGCGCTGGCCCGCGGGCCGGTCGGGCTGCGGCAGCGCGGCCACGGCGGCCGATCCGGCGGGCAGGGCGCCAGCCGGCGCCGCGGCGCCCTCGCCGCCGCGTGGGCCCAGCTCCAGCAGCTCGGACGTGTCCACCTCGCGCGGCGCCGCGACCTCGCGCGTGAAGCGGCGGATCAGCGGGCGCGCGATCAGCAGGTAGGCCAGCAGCGCGCCGAGCGCGCTCAGGCCCCAGCCCGCCATCGTGAACACCGACTGCGGCTCGGCGTACCAGGCCACGGCCTGCGGCGGCGCCGGAAAGGCCATGGCCGAGACCACCAGCTGGTCGCCGCGCGCGGTGTCGATGCCCAGGCCGCCGCGCAGCACCTGCTCCATGCGCGCGATCTCGGCCGGCGCCCAGGCGCTGGCGCCGGCGGGCGCGGCGGCGTTGTTCAGCACCACCGCCACGCTGATCTTCTTCACCTGGCCGCGCGCGCGCTCGATGGTGGTGACGCTGCGGTCATAGGCGTACTGGCGCGTGGCCGCGCTGCGCTCGGCGGTGCTGGGCGGCTCGCCCTCGGCTGGCGGGGGGTTGGCCGGGCGGTTGCTCAGCGAGCCCGGGATGCCCAGGGCCTGCGGCTGGCGGTTGAGTTCTTCGCGCGAGGCTTCGCTGGTGATGCGCGGGTCGCCTTCGTAGCGCTCCTGCGTTTCCTTGACGCTGTCCTGGTGCAGCTCGACCGAGGCGCTGACGTTGTAGTTGTTGGCGCCCAGCACCGGCTGCAGCAGAAGGTGGGCGTTGCGCAGCAGGGTCTCCTGGGCCTTGCGCTGCGCCTCGTTCGCGAAGCCGGTGGAGTCCAGGCCGGCCTTGATGTCGACCCGGCTGGACAACAGTCGGCCGGCCTGGTCGACCACGGTCACGCGCTCGGGCGCGAGGTTGGACACGCTGCCCGAGACCAGCTTGATGATGGAGGCGATCTGCTCGGCCTCCAGCTCGCGGCCCGGGTGCAGGTGCAAGGCCACCGAGGCCGAACTGGCCTGCGCGGCGTTGAGCACGAAGGTGGAAGACCGGGCGATCGACAGGTGCACGCGCGCGCTCTTGACCGGCTCCAGCGCGGTGATGCTCTGCACCAGCTCGCCCTCCAGGCCGCGGCGAAAGCGCACGTCCTGCACGAACTGCGTCACGCCCAGCGGGTCGCTCTTGTCCATCAGCTCCAGGCCCTCGGGCAGGCGGGCCACCACGCCGCGCGCGGCCAGCAGCATGCGCGCGCGGCCCAGGTTCGACTCCGACACCAGCACCTGCCCCGTTTCGGGGTGCAGGCGGTAGGCGATGCCTTCGGCGTCGAGCACCGACATCATGTCGGCGGCGGGCACGCTCTCGCGCGCACCGAACACCGGCCGGTAGTTCGACTGGTTCTGCCAGACGAACATCATGACCAGCGCGGTGATCGCGATCGCGAGGAACACGACCGGCAGCAGCTTGGCCACCGCTTCGGAACGCAGGGCCGAGGCGATCCGGGCGGGCGGGGGCAGCCGTTGCAGCAAGGGGGTGATGGCGCTCATTGGTTTTTCACTTTGCGTTTGTAACGATACGCGAAGTTCAAATACCAAACCATGTCCATACCAGGCCGTGGCCGGCGCCGATCGCCACGCGGTTACCGAATGGGGATGAGCGGCGCTCGCCTGCCGGGCAGGAACCGAAAAGCGTTAGCGGACGCGTTGCAAGACGGCGAAACGCCCCGGAAGGGGCCGCGAGCGTGACGGAATCCTCATCCCGCCAAGCTTCGTCGCACGCCCTGTCAAAAGTGACAGGGCCGGCGATGAAGGGCCTTCAGACGGGGGTCGAAACACGGGACAGACCCTTCGTGCCTTCAAGGACGCGACCATGTACCTGGACTTCGACATGACCACCCTGCCCTCCACCCACGGCATGCGCCCCGCCGCCTTCGGCATCCCGCCCATCGAAACCCTGGAGATGCTTCAGCGCCTGGAGGCCGAGGTGGCGATGAGCAACCTGAACGAGATGCGCCTGATCGAGCAGCAGCACCCGGACTGGTTCGAGCGGTACGAGACCTTGCCGGTCGAGCACTGCAGCGGCGAGGAGCTGCAGGCCCTGCTGGCCAGCGCCCCGAACGCCTACGCCAAGGGCCTGGTCACGGGCGCGCTGAAGGTGCGGCTGGAAATGGCGGCGGTGTCGGGCCTGCCGTTCTGAACGGACGCGGCCCTACAGCCCGCCCATCAGCTGCGCACGGTACACGGCCTGCGCGCCGTTGGCCGCGCGCAGCTTGCGCTTGGCGTTCTCCACGTGCAGGCGGAAGGTGCGCTCGGTGCAGCCGAAACGCTGCTGCGCTTCCGAACCTTTCAGGCCTTCGGCCACGGCGCGCAGTACCTCGCGCTCGCGCGGGGTGAGCGGGCAGACCGCCGCGCGCAGCGCCTCGCGCCAGGCGGGCCAGTCGCCCAGCACCTCCAGCGCGGCGGTGCCCAGCTGCTCCTCCCGCAGGTGCGCGCTGGTGGACAGCAGCCAGAACTCGCCGCAGGCCTCGCCCAGCAGCGGCAGGCGCACCAGCAGCAGCTGCTGGTAGCCCAGACCGCCCAGGCGTCGCACGGCCTCGTCGCCCAGGGCCTCCACGGACAGGCGCTCGACGGTGCCGCCACGCGGCGGCGCGGCGCGCGCCATCCATTCGGCATGGGCCTGCAGCGCGGCACTGCTGAGGGCCTGCACCAGGCGCTCGCCGGCCACGCCGTAAGGGTCGGGCCGCACGAAGGCCAGGCCCGCGAAGCCCCGCCCACGCAGGCGCGAGGCCAAGGCCTCCATGCGCTCATCGAGCGGGTTGGGGGGCAACGCCTGCTCGGGCGGTTCGCCCAGGAGGGCGGCGCCGCCGGCGCGCAAGGGATCCTCGCTCACCCGCCGCGTTCCTCTGCCAGCGCGCGCCACGACACCGCGGCGGGCCAGTCGAACAGGAACTCGGCGGCCAGCAGGCCATCGGCCTCGCTCAGCACCTCGACAGGCGCGATGGCCGGCGCGATGCCCTCCAGCTGCGAGACCAGCTCGAGGTTGGGCAGGGCCTGGCCCGCGCGCACGCGGTCCAGGCCGGGCGCGTCCCAGCCGAACTCGGCCAGCGAATCGGCCAACTCGCGCAGGCCCGCGGTGGTCTCGATCTGGATCCAGCTCAGGCGGCCGTCGGCGCGCAGGCCCAGCACCCCGAAAGGCTCGCCCAGCACGAGGTATTCGTCCACGCGGCCGCGCCCCAGGATCACCATCAGCGCGTTGGACACGTCGTCCGACTGCAGCGCCTGCAGCCGCTCGTGGCGCATCTGCATGGCCAGGTGGCGGCCGCGCTCCAGCGAGTTGTGCTGGAACTGCTCCTGCAGCGCGCGGCGCAGGTTGAAGCCCAGGTTGCGCGTCTGCTTGGGCAGGAAGGATTCAATGGCCCCGCCGTTGAAGGCCTTGACCGCGAGGTCGGCGTCGGCCGCGCCCGTGAGCAGGATGCGCCGCAGGCCGAAGTGGCCGTGGCGCTCGCAGATAGAGATGCCGTCCTCGGCGGGCATCACCTGGTCGGTGACCAGCACCGAGAAGATGCGGTGCCGCCCTTCCCAGGCGAAGTAGTCGAGCGCGGCGGCCAGCGGCGACTCCGCGCCCACCACGCGCGCCAGCATCTGCTGCTCGCGCCGCAGCAGCGTTTCCTGCTCGGCATAGGAGTGGTCGAGTTCGCCCGGGTGGTGCAGGAACTCGCAGCGCCGCACCGAGGCCACGGCGTCCGCCATGGCGTCGAGGAACGACGGGTCGTCGTCGATGAAGGAGATGCGCGAGGACGCTCTCATGCAGGGGAACAACATGCCTGGCTCGCTTCGGGGTGGACGGGACGCGGCGCACGCGCGTCTGGGCCAGGGAAGCATATCGGCACTTCAAGGGCGAACTTGAGCCGGCCGGTTTGGCGCCTTTTTTCACGCAAGGCGCTGGAGGGCGCTCCCTAGAATCCGCCCCGTCGTGCACCACCACCTCCTCATCCGCGCCATCGCCCTGCTTCGCCAGCCACTGGAGCCGCTGCAGCAGCTGTCGCGCGCGCGGCTGGTCACGCTGGGCCTGTTCCTGTCCATTGCGCACCTGGCCTTCCACTGGTTCTGGACGGTGCTCGTGCCGCAGCCCTACGAGAACCTGCTTCTGCGCGCGCTGGCCGCCGCCGGCGCGCTGCCGCTGCTGTGGTGGACGCCGTCGCGCGTGATGCGCCAGCGTGGCATCCGGCTCTACCTGCTGGCCTACATGACCTACACGGGCCCGTTCCTGTTCCAGTGGTTCTTCCTGATGAACCACGGCAACGCCGTGTGGATGACCAGCGCGGCGCTGATGTGCTTCCTGGCGTACCACATCCTCGACTGGCGTGTGGCCACGGCGGCGCTGGCGGCGGGCACCATCGCCGCGCGCGCGCTGGTGGCGCTGCTGGAGCCGCAGCTCGCCATGCCCTGGTGGCGCGTGACCGAGGGCAACCTCACCTTCGCCTTCGCCTGGCTGTCCGCCCTGGCGCTGGCGCTGTCCTCGGCCAGCCAACGGCTGCAGCGGCTCAACGCCACGCTGCTGGCCATGGGCGTGATGGCGCACGAGCTGCGCACCCCGCTGGCCAGCGCGGCCCTGGTCAACGAAAACCTGCGCGAGGCCGAGCCCGCCGAGGTGGAGCGCCTGACGCATCGCATGGACGGCCTGCTGCGCGCCATTCACCACCAGATCGATTCGCAGATCGTCAACGCGCAGCTGCTGGGCATCCAGCCCGGCCGCGAGACCCTGCGCGCCGGCCAGCTCGTGCGCGACGCCATCGAGTCCTATCCCTTCCTCAGCGAACGCGAGCGCCTGGCCGTCAGCGTGGACACGCGCGCCGACTTCCACTTCCACGGCAGCGAGCGACTGTTCATCCAGGTCATCCACAACCTGCTGAAGAACGCGGTGTTCGCGCTGCGCCGCACCCAGGGGCGCTTCGAGCGCGGCGACATCCAGATCGAGGTGTCGGCGGTGGGTTCGTGCGGCACCATCCGCGTGCGCGACAAGGGCCCTGGCGTGCCCAGGCACCTGCGCCGCGCCATCTTCGAGCCCTTCTTCAGCACCCAGACCACGCACAGCAGCGGCCTGGGCCTGGCCTTCTGCCGCGAAACCGTGCAAGCCAACCGAGGCCAGCTGCGCTTTGAGCGCGTGGCCGCCGGATCGTCCTTCGTGATCGAGCTGCCCCTGCTGCCGGGGGATGCGGGCGAGGCCCACCACGCCAGGCGTTGGGCGCCCAGCTGAAGCGCGACCATCGGGTTTCCCCCACAGCGGCACGCCGGACTTCCCCCTGGTGGCACCGCCGCTGGCGCGTAGCATGGACACATTCCCGTTCCCGCGGCCCGCCATGCCTCCGCTTCGCCCGATCCCGATGCCGCGCACGCCACTGCAGGCCCTGTTCTCCCACCCGCTCGAGCCCGTGCTGCACCTGTCGCGCGCGCGGCTCGCCGCGCTGGGCCTGATCTACCTCATCGTGCACCTGTCGGCCTGGCTGGTGTACACCCAGGTCGCGCCGCAGCCCTACGACAGCCTGGCCCTGCGCCTGGCCGCCGCGCTCGGTGCCCTGCCGCTGTTTCTGCTCGACCCCGACGAGGTGGCGGAGTCGCCGGGCGCGCGCGCCTACGTGCTGCTCTACCTGGCCCTGGCCGGCCCCGCACTGCAGGTCTGGCTCTACCTCATGAACGGCGGCACCGATCCGCGCGTGCTGGCCCTGTGCCTGGTGGCGCTGCTCATGTACGTGATCACCGACTGGCGCTACGCCACCGCCATGCTGGTGCTGGCTTTCGCGGGCGGGCTGCTGGTCGGCGCCGGCACCGACCGGCTGCCGGCCGCGCTGGCGCGCGAGCACGGCTTCATGGTGGGTCTGTCGTGGCTGTGCGGCCTGCTGCTGGGCCTGTCTTCGGCGCAGCAGGACCGCCAGCGCCAGCAGGCCACCATGAACGCCCTGGGCGTGATGGCGCACGAGCTGCGCACGCCGCTGGCCAGCATGGGCCTGCTGGTGGAAAGCCTGCGCGACAACGAGGAGTCGCCGCAGGCGCGCCGCTCGGGCCAGCGGCTGGAGGGGCTGATGCGCAACCTGCACCAGCAGATCGACACGCAGATCGTGAACGCGCAGCTGCTCGTCCTGCGCCGCGGCGACGAGCGCATCGCCGCGCGCGGGCTGATCGCCGACGCCATCGACAGCTTTCCCTTCCGCTCCGAGGCCGAGCGGCGCGCGGTGGCGCTGGCGCCCGGCCCCGACTTCCACTTCCTCGGCACGCGGCGCCTGTTCACGCAGGTGGTGCACAACCTGCTGCGCAACGCACTGGTCGCCCTGCGCCAGCACAAGGGCACCCCGGCGCCGGGCGACATCACGCTGGCCACCGACGTGCGCGGCGGCCAGGGCGTGATGGAGATCCGCGACCGGGGGCCCGGCATTCCGCGCTCCCTGCAGCGCAGCGTGTTCCGCCCCTTCGTGAGCACCGCCGACACGCACAGCAACGGCCTGGGCCTGGCCTTCTGTCAAAACACGGTGCGGGTGAACCGGGGCCGCCTGGCCCTGCACTCCAGCGAGGCCGGTACCACTTTTGTGATCACCCTGCCGCTGGACGAGGGGCAGCGCGGCGGCTGAAGGCGCGCCGCCGGCCCGGCGCCCGCGCCCGCTCGCGAACTGGGCTGGTTTTGCCCGCCTTATCCGATCAAGTTTTCCCGGCAGCCGGCCGATAGTGGCGGCGAACGCCCGTGCCTTCCAGGAGGCCGCGGGCGGTACCTGTTCACGCCCCCACCCGATCCCCCGCCCCGCGCTTCACCATGAACTTCCTCCGCAACATGTCCGTCGGCACCAAACTCTGGGCCGGCGTCGCCACCATCATCCTGGCCCTGCTGGCCACCGTCATCAGCGCGGGCCTGCGTTCGGCCCGCATGACCGAACAGTCCGAGCGCATCCTGACCGAGCTCTCCGACAAAACCGCCCTGGCCGTGGAATGGGCCGGCGTGACCGAGACCACCACCACCCGCGTGCAGGCCTCCACCCTGTCCAGCGACCCGGCCATCACCGCCCTGTACAAAGACCTGATCCCGGCCGGCTCGGCCCGCATCTCCGAGCTGCAGAAGGCGCTGGACGCCATGCCCAAGACCGAGGCGGAGGTCGCCGCGCTGGCCCGCATCGCCGAGCTGCGCACCGCCGTGCTGAGCTCGCTGGGCAAGGCCACCAAGCTCAAGGCCGCCGAGGACTACGCCGGCGCCGCGCACGAGATCACCACCAACTTCAATGGCGCGGTCACGCCCTACCTCAACGCGGTGCAGGACTTCGGCCGCATGCAGAACCGCATCCTGCAGGAAGCGCAGGCCGCGCAGGCCAAGGAGCGCGTGACCAGCATCACCATCGCCGCCACCCAGGTGGGCCTGCTGATCCTGGGCATCGCCGTCGGCGCGTTCTTCCTCATCCGCAACATCCGCCAGCCGCTCAACGAGACCATGGCCTTCGCCGAACGCATGGCCGACGGCGACCTGACGGCCACGCTCAACAACGACCGCGGCGACGAGTTCGGCGCCATGACCCGCGCGCTGGGCACCATGCGCGACCGACTGGTCAGCGTGGTGGCCGACGTCAAGCGCGGCACCGAGAACATCACCGTGGCCGCGAAAGAGATTTCCACCGGCAACAACGACCTCTCCAGCCGCACCGAGCAGACCGCGAGCAACCTGCAGCAGACCGCCGCCTCGATGGAGCAGATGTCGGGCGCGATCAAGCAGTCGGCCGACTCGGCGCGCGTGGCCAACCAGCTTGCCGACGTGGCAGGCCAGAGCGCGCAGAAAGGCGGTGAGGTGGTGAACCAGGTCGTCTCGACCATGGAAGAGATCAACCAGGCCTCGCGCAAGATCAACGACATCATCGGCGTCATCGACGGCATCGCCTTCCAGACCAACATCCTGGCCCTCAACGCCGCCGTGGAAGCGGCGCGCGCGGGCGAGCAGGGCCGCGGCTTCGCCGTGGTGGCCGGCGAGGTGCGCA
>VFQN01000562.1_pt1 | contig 67907 bp, 66 predicted proteins | sample 3512371 | NCBI WGS metagenome assembly VFQN01 (sample SAMN10412370, study PRJNA504923) | tailings metagenome | isolation source: Replicate 2 from Balatoc abandoned mine | place: Philippines: Itogon, Benguet | collected 2017-08-28 | reverse complement strand
GCATCTGGCGCGACGTGCGCACGATCTTGTTGATGGTCTCGATCATGTGCACGGGGATGCGGATGGTACGCGCCTGATCGGCGATCGAGCGCGTGATGGCTTGCCGGATCCACCAGGTGGCGTAGGTCGAGAACTTGTAGCCGCGGCGGTACTCGAACTTGTCGACCGCCTTCATCAGGCCGATGTTGCCTTCCTGGATGAGGTCCAGGAACTGCAGGCCGCGGTTGGTGTACTTCTTGGCAATCGAGATGACGAGGCGGAGGTTGGCTTCCACCATCTCCTTCTTGGCCTGGCGGGCCTCGCGCTCGCCCTTCTGCACGGCCTTGACGATGCGGCGGAACTCGGTGATCTCCAGGCCCGTCTCGGAAGCGAGCGTGCGGATCTCGTCACGGATGTTGGTGACGTTATCGCGCTCGTGCTTGGTGAATTGCTGCCACTTGCGGTTGGTCGACGCGGCCATGCGCTCGAACCAGCCCTGGTCGAGCTCGTTGCCGTAGTACTCGTCGATGAAGTTCTGGCGCGGCACGCCGTAGCTGTCGGCCAGCCGCATTAGGCGGCTCTCGAACTGCACGAGGTTGCGGTTGATCTTGTAGAGCTGCTCGACCAGCATCTCGATGCGGGCGTTGTTGAGCGAGAGGCTCTTGACGTCCTTAATGATCTCGTCGCGCTGCTTCTCGTAGCTCTTCTGTTGCTGGCGCGAGCCCTGCTCGCCCGCAACGTGCATCTCGACGCGCTTGTCCTGGACCTTGCGCAGCTTCTTGTAGGCGTTGGCAATGTTATCGAAGGTCTCAAGCACCTTTGGCTTGAGCTCCGCCTCCATGGCGGCGAGCGACATGGCGTTCTCGAAATCGTCGTCGTCGTCCATCTCGCCTTCTGGGCGAGGCTCGCCATCGCCGCCCTCATCGCCGTCGCGCTTTGCGGGAGCGGCAGCCGGGGCCGGCGCTTCGGGCATGGCGATCGGAGGCGGCGCGTTCTTGGCTTCGGGGCCTTCGTAGGTGGCTTCGAGGTCGATGATGTCGCGCAGGAGAATCTTGGCGTTGTTGAGCTCGTCGCGCCAGATGATGATGGCCTGGAAGGTGAGCGGGCTTTCGCACAGGCCGGCGATCATGGCCTCGCGGCCGGCCTCGATGCGCTTGGCGATGGCGATTTCGCCTTCGCGCGACAGGAGCTCCACCGAGCCCATGTCGCGCAGATACATGCGCACGGGATCGTCGGTGCGGTCGCCGGCATCGGCGCGGGTGTTGGTGACGGCCGGGAGGCTCGGGGCGACAAGGGCGCGCGCGCTCTCATCCGGCTCCTCGGCGGCTTCCTCTTCCTTCTCGGCGCCTTCTTCCGCGTCTTCGCTCTCGACCACCGTGATGCCCATGTCGGACAGCATCGACAGTGTGTCCTCGATCTGGTCGGGGGAGACTTCCTGTGAGGGCAGGACCGAGTTGAGCTGGTCGAGCGTGACGAACCCGCGGGTCTTGGCGGTACGGATCAGACGCTTGACTGCGGCGTCCGACAGGTCCAGCAACGGGCTGTCCTTCTCCTGCACGTCGGCTTGCGGGGCTTGCTCTTCAGCTCGGGCAGTGCTCGCCATCAGTCATCTCCGAAAGCGCAAAATCGGCGCTGTCACTGTTAACGAAATTGTTTCACGATTCGTGCCGCTGCGGCGCAAGACACGCGAAAAGGTGCCATTGTTTCCAGCACCTACCGCGCGACAAGCCTATTGTCGCGTTTTCCACTGCACCTTGTCGGCCCGCTATGCCGAAGCTTGAAGGCGGAGCACTGCGGCTCGGATTGCCTTCCAATGGGGCCGAACACAGGGATACACAACACACGCGCCGCTATCCAGTCTTTCTTTTCGGCATAGCCGTTGCCGAAAAGCACACGCACCAACCGCGCCTGCCAGGCCCGGCGGTATCTGTAAAAACAACGTTCAAAGGGCAGCCTACCGGACGCTCGGCCTCGTCCCAGGGCTCACGGCTGCCACGGGGGCGGACGACATGGTCTGCGGGATACCGCGGCAGCTTCCCTGAATTGGGCTCTGTGCACCCGGATTCAAGGGCTGGGCCGCCCATCACACGGCCTTCCTGCGTTTTTCCGCCTGTAGACCCGCCAGGACGCGCTCCAGGCTGCGTTCGCCGTCGGCCTGGTCCACGCTGAAGCTTTGGTTCCGCGTCTGTTGCCGGACGATCTCCTCGCGCAGGGCTGCATGCTCGCGCAGCAAGTCCTCGGTAGGCTCCTGTTCGAGAAGCTTCTTGATGCGCTCCTCCTCGTTGAGCAGCGCGCGCATCTGGGCCCCGTCGAGGAAGGCGGCGAACTGCTGGCGCACGAGTGCGGCATCTGCCGTGCCGCTGACGAAGGCGACGCCCTTGTGGCCACTGTTGCGCATCAGATGCTCGTAGAGCGTTCCGAGTGCGCTGTCCTGCAGGGCGGCGACCAGTTGGTCTCGATCGAGGTCCTCGTTCTCTGCGTGCAGCGTCTGCATGTGGGCCAGCGCGCGGCGATGCACGTCGCTCACCAGGGGAAATTGCGCGATCTCATCGGTGAAGGCGTCGAGCAGCCAGGGATGGGCGATAAGGGCAAGCAACAGCGTTTCGCCCGCCGATGTGTCCTGCACAGTGCGCGCGACCTGCACGCCGGGCTGGCGCGACTTCGGATCGCCCTTGCGCCACGTGCGCCACAGGCGGTCGCGGATGGCCTGACGGTAGAGCCCCTGCACGCGGGCATCCTTGATGCCGCGGACGAGGGCTTCCAGCCGCTGCTCGAACACGGCGCGCCGCTCCGGCGTATCGACAGGGCCGGCGGCAATCTCGCGCTCCCACAAGACGTCGACCAGGGGCCGCACGGCGCCGAGCACGGCATCCATACCGGCAGGCCCGCGCTGGCGCACGAGGTCGTCGGGGTCGAGGCCGTCGGGGAGGAATGCAAACTGCAGGCTGTGGCCCGGCCGTAGGCCCGGCAACGCCGTTTCCACCGCACGGAAGGCCGCCCGGCGTCCTGCTGCGTCGCCGTCGAAGCACAGGATCGGCTCGGACGCCATGCGCCAGAGCAGATCGATCTGGTTCTCGGTCAGAGCGGTGCCGAGCGGCGCCACGGTCTGTGGGAAGCCGGCTTCCGACAACGCGATGACGTCCATGTAGCCTTCGACCACGAGCACCTGGCCCTTGGCGTGTGAGGCGGGCCGCGCGTTGTGGGCATTGAAGAGCACGGCGCCTTTGTGAAAGAGCGGCGTCTCGGGCGAGTTGAGATACTTGGCCGGCGCATCGGGATCGAGCGCGCGGCCGCCGAAGGCGATCACGCGGCCCTTGAGATCGGTGATGGGAAACATGATGCGATGGCGAAAGCGATCGTAGGAGACCGGGATGTCGTCGCCCGCGATCAGCATGCCGGAGAGCGCCATGTCAGCGGCGGAGAAGCCGGCCTGTGCAAGATGCTCCTTCAATGCCGAGCGTCCCGCCGGCGCGTAGCCGAGGCGGAAACGCGCGATCGCTTCGGTAGTGAGCTGGCGGCCTTCCAGGTAACGGCGCGCATCGCGGCCCTGCGGGCCCTTGAGCGCATCCTCGAAGAACTTGGCGGAAGCGGCGAGGATCGCGAGCAGGCGCGTGCGCTCATCCTCGCGCGCTTCGTCGCGGGGCCCGGCCTTGGGCATCGGCACGCCCGCTTCCTGCGCGAGGCGCTCCACCGCTTCCGGAAAAGAGAGGCCTTCGGTCTTCACTACGAACGTGAAGATGTCGCCATGCTCGCCGGTGGCGAAGCAGTGGTAGAAGCCCTTCTGGTCGTTGACGGTGAAGGAGGGTGTCTTCTCGGTCTTGAACGGCGACAGGCCCTTGTATTCCCGACCGGCACGCTTCAGCGCGACCTTGCGCGAAACCACCTGGCTGACGGGCAGCCGGGCGCGGATCTCATCGAGCAGGGACGGCGGAAAGCGCATACGGGTCCAAATGCTTGCGGCGTGGCGAAGTCGTACGCGATTCGCGCGCCGCACGCCGGACTGCGAGGCCCGGCCAGCGGGTCCTCACCGCAATCCACAGCTCAGCCCGCCGTCTGCCATTGCCGGATGGCCTCCAGCGGGTAGACCAGCATGATGATGTTGAGAATGAGATTGTCACGCAGCAGGACCAGCATGGTGATCTCCGTGGCGATCAGCAGCACGACGGTCAGCCAGACCGGCAGGCGGGCCGTGACGAGGAAGCCGAACAAGGTCGCCAGCATGTCGCCGACGGAGTTGATAACGCTGTCGCCCGTGTAAGTGCGCGAGACGGTCTGGGCGCGGTAGCGCTCTATGATGAAGCTCGTGTTCTCGAAGATCTCCCAGGCGGCTTCCATCAGCATGGCGATGACGAGCCGCGCGGCAACCGACAGGCGGCCGCAGAAGATCGCCCACAGAATCCAATAGAAAATCACGCCGTGCAGGACGTGGCTGTAGGTGTACCAGTCGGCAAAATGCTGCGACGTTTCCGCGTCGTTGGCGTGGTTGTGCCAAAGCTTGATCGTGCCGCAGGTGCAGTAGGGGATGCGCCCCATCCAGAGCAGGATGCCGGCCGCAGCGGCGGTTATTACGAGCGCAGCCGCGATCGCGGGCAGCAGCCTGAGCCTAGGTATGGTGCGGCTTTGCATGCGGGCAACTTGGCACAGGCCAAGCCGGTGTTGGAACCGAAGCCTGACCTGTCGCGTCTAAGCAACGGGGAAGCGCGGCCAGGACGCCACAGGCCGCGGCGACGATTCGGCCGCCCACCGGCCTTTTTTTGCCAAATCCGCGCGCTTACGCTGGCGGCTCAGATAGGACAACGAACCGATTCGATGCGTCTACTCCTGACAACAGTTCTGGCCGGCCTATGGCTGCTGATGGCCTTGCCCGCCTCTGCCAACACGGCCTGCACGCGCGAGGACCTGGCCAGGGCCGTGAACGATGCCGGCGCGGCGCTGCGCAAGCTCAACGCCGAGAACGCGCCACGGCTGCAGGACAAGATGCGCCAGCTCAAAACTAAAATGCGCTGGCCGGATGCCGGCTACGAGGAGCAGGCCTTCAAAACGCTGCAGGACGAGCGCGTCGCCGCCTTCGACGCGGGCGCCAATGACCTGCTGGCGCGCATCGACCGGCTCGGAACCGTGGAGGCGAAGGCGGAGCCTGACTGCACGCGGCTGCAGGAGCTGCAGGCCGCCAGTATCGAGTTGCAGGCAACCGTAAAGGCGAAGTCGAGCTATCTGCTCTCCAAGATCGACCAGATGCTCGCGGACAGCCCGGGGTCTATGCCCAAGACCGCAGCGGTGCCCGCGCCGGAAGCCAAGCCGGCCGTGAAGCCGCCAGCGCCGAAGGCCGCCGAACCTGCGCCCAAGGCAGCGGCGAAGGCACCGGAAGGCAGCGCCTGGACGGCCGAGACCAAAGCAGGCGCCAAGCCCGCACCGACTCAGGAGACGGCGGCGCTGTCGCAACCGCTGCCGCCGCTCGTGGTCGAGGACGAGGGCTACACGATCGATGAGATCAAGGCCGCGAGTGCGGGCTTCTTCGGACAGGTGTCGGCCAGCCTCGGCTCGGTGATCGAGCACCTGTTCAGCAAGAGCGGGCGCCCGACGGGATACGTGCTGGGCAGCGAAGGCGGCGGCGCCTTTCTGGCGGGTGTGCGCTACGGCAAGGGCACGCTCTACATGCGCAGCGGGGGTACGCAGCCGATCTACTGGCATGGGCCCTCACTTGGCACCGACGTCGGCGCCGAGGGCTCCAAGACGCTGTTTCTCATCTACCGGCTGAAGAACGGCGAGCAGCTCTACGACAGCTTCACAGGGGTGGATGGCTCCGCCTACCTGGTCGGCGGGGTGGGCGCGACGCTGATTACCAATGGCAACGTCGTAATGGCACCAATCAGGTCAGGGATCGGCCTAAGGTTGGGCGCCAACATCGGTTACATCCGCTTCACGGCCAAGCCGACGTGGAACCCGTTTTGAGCTGAAGCTTGGCGTCAATTCCGCGCCTTCAAGAAGTTAACCAAGTTCCGTCATGGCTCCGCCTTGGAGGGGGAGCTATTGTCCACGTCCGGGGAATCGGACCTCTCCAAGGAGACGAAATGCCATGAGGTATCTTGCTTTGGCGGCGATGGCCGCTCTGTTGACGTCCGGTGCCTACGCGCAAATGGGCGCCAGCTGCAATGCCAGTGCCGCCGAAAAGAAACTGGCGGGCGCCGCCAAGTCCAGCTTCCTGACGAAGTGCGGAGACGACGCCAAGAAGGCTTGCGACGCGTCCGCCACCGAGAAGAAGCTCGCAGGCGCTGCCCGCACAAGCTTCACCACGAAGTGCGTAAGCGACAAAGTCGGCAAGTAGCCGCCGGCTTCCCAATCGGGCGCGGCCCGCTTCCCTCAGTAGGGGCGGCAGGGTCGCGCCTGCAGGGCGCACGACCACGAGCTCGGCGATTGTTGCGTGCAGTTCGCCGACTTGCTCTCGGCGATCGCATAGCGGGCCCACGGTGAGCCGTATTCCCACGCCGTGAAATCGGCCCAAGCGCGGACGGCGGCTGCTTCCGCTTCCTTCTTGTTACGGCCGGTGCCGCTACCGTCGTGGAAGTGGTCGAGCATGCAGGTCTTGCGGCCGACTTTCACCCACTCATGAATCTGCGCCACGCCGGTCTCTTGCGATTCCATGGCACGTTTGGATTGCGCGTCGGCAGTGCCGGTCCACGCAAAAAGCGCCAGCGCAATCACGCCAGCGATGGACATCCTCATGACCACGCCCCCAGCTTGTCGTTCATACATTCACCCCAACGCTGCATGATTCCGCTGGTCCGAGCGATTGGCCGAGCGTCGCAGAGGCTACATTTTGCAGGCCCAGAAGCATTTGCGTCACACGAATGCTTCCGGGCAGAGTAGAGAAAGCCTGCGTCAGCCTTGGGTCGGCTACTTGGCCGCCACGACCGCAATCTCGACCAGCATGCGCGGGTCGGCGAGCTTGGCTTCAATGCAGGCCCGTCCGGGCAGGTTCTCGCCGCCGGTCCAGGCGTTCCAGGCCTCGTTCATGGAGTCGCGATGGCGGATGTCCGTCACCCAGATGGTGGCCGAGACGACTTTGGTCTTGTCGGTGCCGGCGAGCTTCAGCAGCCGATCGATCTCGGCGAGGATCTGTTGGGCTTGTCCGCGTGCGTCCTTGGAGACGTCGTCGGCGACAATGCCGGCCGTGAAAACGAAGCCGTTGGCTTCGACAACCTTCGAGTAGATTTTCGACGGCTCGTGCCGCTTGATGGTCATGGCGTTCCTCCGCGTGTTGATGCGGGGCAACTCCTAGCACGGCCGCCTCGCCGGCAACCACCGCCGATGCTGCGCTAGGCGCGGATGCGGCCGAGCATGGCGATCAACAAACCGGCAATCATGCCGCCGACGGCGCCGCCGATGGTGCCCCACATCAGGGCGAGCCCGGTCGACTCGATGGCGGCGGACAGCACGGCGAGCCCATTCTCCCCGCTCCAGGAGCCCGTCAACAGCGAAAGGACGACCGCGAACGGCGGGCCGGCGGCGAGCCCGGCACCCGCGCCCGTGTAGCCGGCAAAGAACACGGCGCTGCGGCGGTTGTAGGTTTCCTCGGCGATGATGCGGCCGACGAGGGCGCCGCAGAGCGCGGCGAAGGCGGCCACCAGCAGGAAGTAGTGGGCTTCCGTGATCGGGATCATTTGCATTGCCGGCCGTCCACCTGTCTGTCCACCATCCGGACCTGACGCGGCCCGGAGAATCCGAGCGTGAACGTGGGACCGGCCCGCCATCCGTTGCGCCGGGCGGGGTGCTACCCTAGGTTCCCGGCATGGTTCAACCCGTTCATGTCATTGGCGGCGGCCTCGCCGGAAGCGAGGCGGCTTGGCAGATTGCCGCAGCCGGCGTCCCGGTGGTGCTGCACGAGATGCGGCCCGTGCGCGGGACGGAGGCGCACAAGACGGATGGGCTCGCCGAACTGGTGTGCTCCAACTCGTTCCGGTCGGACGACGCTGAAACCAACGCTGTCGGCTTGCTGCACGAGGAAATGCGCCGGGCGGGCTCCCTCATCATGGCCGCGGGCGACGCGCACAAGCTGCCGGCGGGTGGCGCGCTGGCCGTCGACCGCGATGGCTTCTCGGCGCACGTGACGCAGGCGCTCGAGGCGCATCCGCTGATTGCGATCGAACGGGGCGAGATCGCGGGGCTGCCGCCGGCGGACTGGGACAGCGTGATCATCGCCACCGGGCCCCTGACGTCGCCGGCGCTGTCGGCTGCCATCCAGCAGCTGACCGGAGAGACCGAACTCGCCTTCTTCGATGCGATCGCGCCCATCGTGCATCTGGAGTCGGTCGACGAGACGATCACCTGGCGGCAGTCGCGCTACGACAAGCCGGGACCGGGCGGCACGGGGGCCGACTACATCAACTGCCCGATGTCGCGCGCCGAGTACGAGGCGTTCGTCGATGCGCTGCTGGCGGGCGAGAAGACGTCGTTCAAGGACTGGGAAGCTTCGACGCCCTACTTCGACGGCTGTCTGCCCATCGAGGTGATGGCCGAGCGCGGGCGCGAGACGCTGCGCTTCGGGCCGATGAAGCCGGTGGGGCTCACCAACCCCCATGCCGGTACGGAGCGGCCCTACGCCGTGGTGCAGCTCCGGCAGGACAATGCGCTCGGCACGCTTTGGAACATGGTGGGCTTCCAGACCAAGCTGAAGCATGGCGAACAGGCCTGCGTATTCCGTATGATTCCCGGCCTGCAGAATGCGGAATTCGCCCGCCTTGGCGGCCTGCATCGCAACACTTTCCTTAATTCGCCCAAGCTGCTCGACGGCGCGTTGCGGCTGCGCGCCGAGCCGCGGCTGCGCTTTGCCGGACAGATCACGGGTTGTGAGGGCTACGTGGAAAGCGCGGCCATCGGGCTGCTGGCCGGGCGTGCCGCGGCTGCAGCACGCCGTGGGCAGGCCTGGGTGCCGCCGCCGGCGACGACGGCCTTCGGCGCGCTGCTGGGACACATCACGGGCGGGCACCTGTCGGCGGACGGAGAGGGCGGTCAGCGCTCGTTCCAGCCCATGAACGTGAATTTCGGACTGTTTCCCCCGATCGAGCCGCCCGCGCACGACGCCGCCGGCCGGCGCATCAAGGGCAAGGAGCGGGGCGCGGCGCGCAAGCGGGCGCTCTCGATGCGGGCGCTTGCCGCTCTCGATCTTTGGCTCGGCCGTACACGCCAGGCCGCCGCCGAGTGACGCGTTCGGTCGGCGCGGCCACGCATCGACAGCAAAGTTGGCCGGGGTGCTGCGTGCCGCTTTACAGCACGCCGCGGTTCTGGAATCAGATGCGGTGTGCAGGCTGGGGTTGGCCGAACATGCCGCGATACGTTCCCATCAAGGTCGGGGTGGCCGCGCTGACGTTCGTCGCGCTGCTGGACCTCCAGCTTTTCGCCCATGTGTACCAGCCTGCGTCGGAGCGGTTCGGCCAGTATCTGCGGCGCATCGTTGACAACAGGTCCGCGCCCCAAACCGAGGCGCGCACGCCTGCGCCGGTCTCCCGCGACGGCGGCCGCACCTACCGCTGATCCTCGCTCAAAAGTTGCTTGCGGCGGGAGCTGCAACGCGGTCTTAACCGGCCGCGGCGAAAGGCCGTGGATGGCACCAAAAAAACACACTTCGAATCGTGCCCCGGCGATGTATTCTGCAGGTCCATGGCGCGGTACATCTTCATCACCGGCGGCGTGGTCTCTTCGCTCGGCAAAGGGCTGGCTTCAGCGGCTCTTGGGGCACTCCTTCAGGCACGCGGCTATTCGGTTCGTCTGAGGAAGCTCGACCCCTATCTCAACGTCGACCCCGGCACGATGAGCCCTTACCAGCACGGTGAGGTGTTCGTGACGGACGACGGGGCCGAGACGGACTTGGACCTCGGCCACTATGAACGCTTCACCGGCGTGCCGGCGAAGAAGTCCGACAACATCACCACGGGCCGCATCTACCAGGAGATCCTGGCGAAGGAGCGCCGCGGCGACTACCTCGGCGGCACCGTGCAGGTGATCCCGCACGTGACGGACGCCATCAAGCAGTTCGTGCGCTCCGGCAACGACGGCATCGACTTCGTGCTGGTGGAGATCGGCGGCACGGTCGGTGACATCGAGGGCCTGCCGTTCTTCGAGGCCATCCGCCAGCTCGGCAACGAGTTGCCGCGCGGCGATTCCATTTTCATCCACCTGACGTTGGTGCCGTTCATCCCGAGCGCGGGCGAGCTCAAGACCAAGCCGACGCAGCACTCGGTGAAGGAGCTGCGCTCGATCGGCATACAACCCGACATCCTGCTCTGCCGCTGCGACCGCGAGGTGCCGGCCTCAGAGCGCAAGAAGATCGCCCTGTTCTGCAATGTGCGGCCCGAGGCGGTGATCCAGGCGCTGGACGTCGCCTCCATCTACAACGTGCCGCTCGCCTATCACCGCGAGGGGCTCGATGCGCAGGTGCTCGCCGCCTTCAACATCAAGGATGCGCCGGCACCCAAGCTCGACAAGTGGCAGGCGATCTCGGACGCCATCGCCAACCCGGAAGGCGAGGTGACGATCGCCATCGTCGGCAAGTACACGGGGCTCAAGGACGCCTACAAGTCGCTCAACGAGGCACTTTTCCACGGCGGCATCGCCAACCGCGTGAAGGTGAAGCTGGAGTGGATCGAGAGCGAGGTGTTCGAGGGCGAGGATCCCGCTCTGTACCTCGAGAACGTGCACGGCATCCTGGTGCCGGGCGGCTTCGGCGAGCGCGGTTCCGAAGGCAAGATCCTCGCCGCACGCTTCGCGCGCGAGCGCAATGTGCCCTACTTCGGCATCTGCTTTGGCATGCAGATGGCCGTGATCGAGGCGGCGCGCGATCTGGTCGGCATCGACAAGGCGGGCTCCACCGAATTCGGTACGACGCCGGAGCCGGTGGTCGGCCTGATGACGGAATGGATGCGCGGCAACGAGCTTGAGAAGCGCAAAATGAACGGTGACCTCGGTGGCACCATGCGGCTCGGCGCCTATCCCGCCGCGCTCGCCAAGGGCAGCAAGGTCGCCAAGATCTACGGCGAGACGCAGATCTCCGAGCGTCATCGCCACCGCTACGAGGTCAACACCCAATACCGCGAGCGGCTGGAGAAGGCAGGCGTGCGGTTCGCGGGCCTGTCACCCGACGGGTTGCTGCCGGAGATCATTGAGCTGCCCGACCACCCCTGGTTCATCGGCGTGCAGTTTCACCCCGAGCTGAAGTCGCGCCCCTTCGAGCCGCATCCGCTGTTTGCGTCGTTCATCGGCGCGGCGGTCGAGCAGAGCAGGCTGGTCTAGCGCGGGTGTGCCGACTGTACATCCTGCACCCGCTTCTTCGTGCTGATGCGACCCGCACTGCCGTCTCCGCGGGGGTGACGTTTGTTGTGTGGGCACGACCCAAAATATGGACGTCATTCCCGCGTAGGCGGGAATCCAGTGCACCGTGCCATCAAGGTGTGCGAGCAAGTGAAAAACTATTCTACCTGTTCGAACGGATACGCATCCTTGATGTGCCGGTTGAAGTAGGCGCCTTTGGAGGGAGCCTGGCGGAGATCGTCGTACACGTCCTCGGGCACCCCGCGATAGCGGTAGACGGTGCCGGTCACGAACTCGACCTCCAGCACTTCCGCGTCGTCGTCATAGCCAATGCTGGCGATGCTCTCGGAGGCGACAGGCTCGCGATACATGATGCCGATCCGCGCTGGGTCAAACGTCACTCAGCAGTGCGATGCAGGCGATACTAGGATTACCCAGCTTTCGTCCGCGGGGATAGGCCTTCGCGTTTCATAATGTATGTAGGCTGATGATGACGCGCGGGCGATTTTCTGCTCTCATGCGCGCACCTCGGAGATGAGGCGGCGGTTCCCTGCAGGACCGCGCCTCAGACGCAGGAGCCGGGGGCCGAATTCGGCAAACCCTACCGGGCCGGCCGCCAGACCAGCGGAGCGCCATGAGCCGGGGACCGATGCCGGCAGAGCAGGGCGCTCGACGCCTACTCAATATTCAGGTCAGCGGGCGAAGATGCGCCCTGCTCCTCCTATTCTCGCCAAACCTCGGGTGGAAAGCCGCCGCGGGGATGGACGCGTTCCCCGTATCGATCCGGGTTGCGCGGTGTAGGCAACCGGTGCTCGCGAACCCATCTATGATTGCAGCATTCAGCGCTCTCCCGGGCGCGTGCTAGAATTTCACAGGTTTGGCCCAGCGAGGAGCGGCGGCATGGGTTGGTCGATCAGGCTGTTCGATGTGGCGGGCACGGCGGTCCGCATCCACCTCACGTTCTTTCTGCTGCTGGCGTGGATCGCGGCCATTCACTACACGCGCGGGGGGACCGCGGCGGCGGTCGACGGCGTCGTGTTTATCCTGCTGCTGTTCCTGTGCGTGGTGCTGCACGAGTTCGGGCATGTGTTCGCGGCGCGGCGCTACGGCATTAAGACGTCCGATGTGACGCTGCTGCCGATTGGCGGTGTCGCCTCGCTGGAGCGCATGCCCGAGAAGCCGAGCCAGGAAATTTTCGTGGCGCTCGCCGGACCGGCGGTCAACGTCGTGATCGCCGTACTGCTGGTGGGCCTGCTCGGCGCGCGCTTCGATCTCAGCCAGATGACGCAGCTGCAGGAGGCAACGTCGACCATGGCCGGGCGCGTTGCGGCGGCGAACGTGGCGTTGGTGATCTTCAACCTGATCCCGGCCTTCCCGATGGACGGCGGGCGCGTGCTGCGGGCGCTGCTGGCGATTCCGATGGGCTATACGCGGGCCACGCGCGTGGCGGCGACCATCGGACAGGGGCTGGCTTTCGTGTTCGCGTTCTTCGGGCTGATGGGCAATCCGCTGCTGATCCTGATCGCGGTCTTCATCTTCCTCGCCGCAAGCGGGGAGGCGGGCTACGTGCAGATGCGCGAGTACACGCGCGGCTACCTTGCCTCGCACGCCATGATCACGGCATTCAAGACGCTGGGGCCGGGCGCGACGGTGGACGACGCGGCGGCCCTGCTGCTCCGCACCACGCAGCAGGAGTTTCCGGTGGTGGACAACGCCGGCGGGCTGGACGGCGTGCTGACGCGCGAGGCGCTGATCCGCGCACTGCAGGACACGGGCGGCGCGACACCGGTCGCGAGCGTGATGGAGCGCGAGGTACCGACCGTTCCGGAGAGCGCGCACCTCGACAATATCTTCCAGATGCTGCAGCGAACGGGGCAGCGTGTCGTCGGCGTGGTGGATGCAAGCCGGCGGCTCACCGGCTACATTACGGCGGAAAATCTGTCCGAGCTCGTCATGATCCAGTCGTCACGGGCGAGCAGAGACAATGCACCGATGGCGGAACGCCGTGCAGTGTGAGCCAGGACGAATTGTCACGCGTGGGCCTGCCGGCACGGTCGCGCCTTTTGCGTGTCACATGAGTGAAATGGGAGTCTGGCAGGGGTGTGCCGACGGAGAGCACCCGGAGGGGCCATGGAAACCGTAGCAATCATTGCGCTCAAGTTCGCCGTCTTCGCCCTGGTGGTTCACCTGGCGACAGTGCTGGTCGCGCTGCGCCGGCTCAGGGTACCCGAGGAGGCGCGGTCGGCCTTCAGCAAGGGTCCCCCGGTCAGCATCGTTCGGCCGGTGCGGGGCCTCGATGCGAACGAGAAGCAGGCGCTGCGGTCGACGTTCGCGTTGACATATCCCGCCTACGAGATCCTGTTCTGTTGCGCGTCGCCGGACGACGACGCCGTGCCGTTCCTGCGCGGGCTGATCGCGGAATTCCCGTCCGTGCCGGCGCGTCTTCTGGTCGGCGACGATCCCATCTCCGACAATCCGAAGCTGAACAACGTCGCCAAGGGTTGGGATGCGGCGGTGCATCCTTGGGTGGTGATGGCCGACAGCAACCTGGATATGCCGCGCGACTACCTGCAGCGGCTGTTCGCGGCGTGGAAACCCGGTACCGGTCTCGTCAGCGCGCCGCCGATCGGCGACGCGCCGAAGAACTTCGGCGCTGAGCTGGAGTGCGCGTTCCTCAACACCTATCAGGCGCGCTGGCAGTATTTTGCCGACACGCTCGGGCTCGGCTTTGCACAGGGCAAAACGCTGTTCTGGCGCAAGGCCGACCTCGATGCGGCGGGTGGCCTCAAGATGCTCGGCCTCGAGCCGGCGGAGGATGCCGCGGCAACGAAAGTGGTGCGCGGCTTGGGTCTTCGCGTGCGCCTTCCCGACGGCGCATTTCCACAGCCGCTCGGCGCCAAGAGCGTGGCGCAGGTGTGGACGCGCCATCTACGCTGGGCGCGGCTGCGCAAGAGCACCTTCCCGTTCCTCTACGCGACGGAGATTCTTTCAGGGTTGGCGGCGCCGCTGCTGGCACTGCTGCTGGCGTCGACGGTGCTGGAGTTCGATGTCTTGCACTTTGCCGTGCTGTATGTGCTGGCCTGGTTCAGCGCCGAGGCGGCGCTGGCGGCCGGTATAGGTTGGCACGTGTCCTGGCGCTCGCCGCTGCTGTGGGTCGTGCGCGAGCTGTCCCTGCCGATGCTCTGGGTGCAGGGATGGCTCGGCAACTCGTTCACGTGGCAAGGCAACGACATGTCTGCGGCACGCACGGCCGGCACCCGCTCCGGTGTGATCGCGGCGCTGACGCTGGCCGGTATCGGCGGCGCGTCGGACGCCTGACAGCCGCCACCGGGAGGGCTTCAACGCGCACGCCAACTGCCTTAGGGTGCGCGCGCCATGGATGCCCGCCCGCCCGCGCTCGATTTTTCCGGCATGCTGCCGGACCGCCCGATTAGCGTAAAGCCGCCGCGTACGGTGGGCGCGCTGAACGCATCGGGAATGTTCTTCCTGCTGTTCGTGCTGGCTTGTCTCGTGTGGACGCTGATCGGGGCGGATGTCGCGCGCGACTGGCGCGTCGGGCGCGATCCTGTTGCCGCCGCCGATGCGCGCGCGGACGAGGTCCAGTGCCGCTCCTGGCTCTATGCGTTCGGCCTGTGCAGTGTGACGGCAACGGATTCCCGGGACGCAGCCGAGCGCAAGGTCACGTTCCGCTATGCCTTCATCGGACGGGGAACGGTGGAGACCGTCGCGCTGTTGCGCAGCCGAGGCGATGCAACGCTGCTGACAACTGATCTCGGCCTGCGCACGCTCGCGAGCCGTACGCTGGTGCTGCTGTTGCTCGCAGGCGTTCTGATCGGGGCGATCGCCGCCCTTGCCAGCGTGGTGCACCGCGCCAACCGCACGCGGCGGGGCTTTGCCGCGCTCAGCCGGCAGCGCCTGGAGCCGATCCTGGTCGAGATGGAGCGCAACAACGCCCTGCCCCCGCGGCGGCGCATCTGGATCTATCGCTATGCCGGCAGTGAGGGCAGCGATACGGCCATGGTGGAACTGCATTCGCGCAACCGGCCGATCTTCGTCACCCAGGACGAGCGCTGGGCCATCGCCGTGCGTGGCCCGGCGGGCACTGTGCCGATGCTTCTCGACGGCAACCTCGATACGCTCGACCTCGCGCAGGAGGAGAAAGTCGCATTTCTCGAGAAATGCCGCGCGGAGTTGGAACGGCAGGGCTTGATCTGACGCTGTCTTTGCGGCTTACGTCAGCTGCCGGGGGCGGCCTGCCCCTGCCGTCCAAGGGAAGGTGCCATGCTCAGCCGTATCGTCCTTGCGCTCGCGAGCGGACTACTGGCCGCCGGGGCTGCGCATGCGGTCGAGGACCAGACCGCTTTTGATTGCACGTTCAGTACGGGCACCACTCGCATTTACGACAACAAGCAGTTCGCGCAGCAGCCGGCCAAGCCGCTCAGCTTCGCCATCACCGGCATCGATGCCAAAACCCAATCGGCGGAGCTGAAGACGGCGGGCGGCAGCGGCACGCTGCGGCTGGTGCTGGCTGTCAACGCCACGCACTTCCTGGAGGTGGCGACCGAGGGGGCGCTCAACATCACCACCATCTACGAGAAGGACGACGCCAAGGGCGATTTCCCGGCCGTTCATTCGCGCCACTTCGCCCTGCTCGGCCAGCCCATCGTCACGCAGTACCAGGGTTCCTGCCAGGCCAAGAAATGAGCGTGTGACGGCACGCGCGATCGGGCTTGGCGAACGGCCGATTGCCCTCTGCGGCGCCGGGATGCCATAACGCCACTTTCCCTCTGCCCGCGTGCGGGACAATGGGGGAAGGGGGAAACGAGACGATGCTCAAGAAAGTTCTGATCGCAAACCGGGGCGAGATCGCGGTCCGCATCATCCGCACGGCACGGCAGCTTGGCGTGAAGACGGTCGCTGTCCATTCCGATGCCGACCGCGGCGCACCTTTCACGCTGATGGCGGACGAGGTTGTTGCGATCGGACCGGGGCCCGCGACGGACAGCTATCTGCGCATCGACAAGATCATCGCGGCGGCCAAGGCGACGGGCGCCGACTGCATCCATCCTGGCTACGGCTTCCTCGCCGAGAACGCAGACTTTGCCGATGCCGTCGGCAAGGCGGGCATGAAATTCATCGGCCCATCGCCCTCCGCCATGCGCCGCATGGGTGGCAAGGCGGACGCCAAGGCCATCGCCTCCAAGGCCGGCGTGCCGGTGGTGCCGGGCTATCGCGGCGAGGAGCAGGACGCCAAGACGCTCGCCGCGGAGGCCAAGAAAATCGGCTATCCGATCATGATCAAGGCGGTGGCCGGCGGCGGCGGCCGCGGCATGCGTTTGGTCGAGGCGGAGAAGGATCTGGCGGGCCTGCTGGAGAGCGCGCAGCGCGAGGCGCAGGCGGCGTTCGCCGACGAACGCGTGCTGATCGAGAAGGTGGTGGTCAAGCCGCGCCACATCGAGGTGCAGGTGTTCGGCGACAGCCATGGCAACGTGGTGCACCTGTTTGAGCGCGACTGCTCGCTGCAGCGGCGCAACCAGAAAGTGATCGAAGAGGCGCCGGCGCCTGGCATGTCGCCGGAGCTGCGCGCCAAGATCTGCGGCGCGGCCGTCACGTGCGCCAAGGCGGTCGGCTACGAGGGGGCGGGCACGGTCGAGTTCCTTGTCGAGGGTGGCGACCTGTCGGCGTCGGCGCCCTGGTACTTTATCGAGATGAACACGCGGCTGCAGGTCGAGCACCCGGTGACGGAGCTGATTACGGGCCTTGATCTGGTGGAGTGGCAACTGCGCGTTGCCTCCGGCGAAAAGCTGCCGTTGACGCAGGACAGGATCAAGCTCGCCGGCCATGCCATCGAGGCGCGGCTGTGCGCGGAGAATCCCGCAAAGGGGTTCATTCCTTCGACGGGCCCGATCGCCGTGTTCGACACGCCGGAGCTGGAGGGGCTGCGGGTCGACTCAGGCGTTGAGGCGGGCTCGGAGATCACGCCGTTCTACGACTCCATGATCGCCAAGCTGATCGCGTCAGGCCCGGATCGCGCCACCGCCATCGGCCGCCTGGCGCAGGCGCTGGAAGAGACGGTCGTCGCCGGGCCCAAGACCAATGCGTCGTTCCTGCATGCGCTGGCCGTGCATCCGGCGTTCAGCTCCGCGCAGATGGACACGGGGCTCATCGGCCGCGAGCTCGCCACGCTGGCGCCGCGCGCGCTCAATCCGCGGGCGGTCGCGTTCGGGGTCTCTCAGCTGCTGTGGAACACGCACGATGCCAGTGAGAGTCATCATCCGGTCAACAGGTCATTCGGATATTCGCCGTGGGGCCAACAGGATGCGTTCCAGCTCGGGGCCCCGCGCCGCCAGACGGTCAAGGTGCTGGTAGACAACGTGCCGACGGCGGTGGAGGTCGTGTGGACGGATGCCGGCCCCAGCGTAACAGTGAAGGGCGCCGACACCGCGGCCGCCCCGCGCCGCCTCGCGGTCTATGGTGATGGCAACCCGCTCTATGTGTTGTGCGACATGCGCCAGATTGCGCTGTCGTGGCCGACCTACGACATCGATGCAGCGGCGGACGACGGTGACGGCAGCAGCGTGCGCGCGCCGATCATCGGCCGCGTGGCGAAGGTGTTCGTCAAGGCCGGCGACAAGGTCGCCAAGGGCGATCGCGTTGCCGTGGTCGAGGCGATGAAGATGGAGCATGTGTTGCATGCCGCGCGCGACGGTGTCATCGACAAGGTCGCGGCCAAGGAAGGCGATCAGGTGGTGACCGGCGCGCTGATCGCATCGCTCGGCAAGTAGCTACGTCCGTCCCGGCCGTAGCGACTGGCGGAAAACCAGCACGCCGATCAGCACGAAGTGGGCGACATTGATGGCGACGCCAACCGCAAACGCCGGCGCATAAGAGCCGTAGAGGTCGTACAGAAATCCGGCCAGCCAACCACCCAGCGCCATGCCGAACGCCGTGCAGAAAAGAACCGTCGGGACGCGCCAGTAGGCCTCGCCGGCGGGGAACAGATCACGGACGCCGAGCGCGTAAGCCGGGATGAGGGCGCTGAAGCCGAGCCCGAAGGCGCCGGCGACAAAGAACAGGCCAGCTTCGGTCTGCGTGAACAGGAACGCGGCGAGGGCAACGGCCTGCGCGGCCGAGCTGATGAGGATCGTCTTCAACCCGCCCAGCCGGTCGGAGATCACGCCCCAGATTTGCCGGCTCACGAAGGCGGTGCCGAGCAGAACGGAAAGGACGAGCGCGCCGGTCGCGCGACTGATGCCGAGGTCACCGCAGAAGGCGACGAGGTGCTGCTGCGGCATCGCCATCGGGATGCAGCACAGCACGCCGCCGACGCACATCATCACGAAGACAACGTTGTCCGGCAACGCTATGCGGAAGCGTATGTCGGGCGGTGCGACGATGCCGTCGGACAGAGCGGCGCCGGGAACGACCTGTGGTGGCGCCTTCAGAAACGTCAGCGACAGCGGCACGACCACGGCGATCAGCAGGCCGCCGTAGGCGAGCATCGTCAAGCGCCAGCCGAAGCTCGACATGGCGCGCTCGAACACAGGCGGCCACAGCGCGCCGGCGAGATAGCTGCCGCTCGAGATCAGCGCCAGCGCCGAGCCGCGGCGGCGATCAAACCACTGGCTGATGTAGACATACATGGGTGCGTTGATGGCGCCGATGCCGAGCAACCCCATGAAGAGCGCATGGCCGACCCATAGTGGGCCCGGCGGCCCGATCGAGGAGATGGCAAGCCCCGCGCCGACCATCACCGCGCCGAAAACGACGGCTGGCCGCATCCCGAATTTGTGAGCGGCGCGCCCCATCAGGATACCGCCGATGCCCGAGCCGAGCCATGCGAGCGCAACGGCCAGCGCCGGCACCGAGCGGGTGCCGCCCACCTCGGCCGCGATTTCCGTCAGGGCGACCGATGTGATCCACGGCGAGCCGAACACGATGCACATGATGCAGAGCGCAACCGCAGCCACCGCCCAGGACTGCCGGGTCTCCACGGACGCGACGGGAGGGACGGGCGCATGCATGCGTGACATCCAGCGGGTGCGCCGAGCCGGCCGGCTGCACAGGCTTTAGGCATAGCACGAGTGAAACGGGAAGCCAGATTGCGACCCTGCCTGCCGGAGCGCATGGCAGTGCTGCGGCGCGAATTGCGACAATATTCCTGTTCATGTCATCGGCGCGCCGCAGTCCGCTCCGATGGCTCTGCCTTATAATCTCGCGACGAAGCCGAAGCTGCGACAGGCGAGGACCCCTCCGGCATGACGCTGCACCTGATCAAGCTGTGCGTCGGATGCGACTCCATCGAGGACCTGGCCGACTGGCAGGCCGAGCGCCTCAAGCAGCGCCGCAAGGCGGGTGAGAAGAAGCCGCAGCTGTTTCATCGCACCTTCCAGACGCCGAAGCGCAAGGATGAGCTGCTCGCAGGCGGCTCGCTGTATTGGGTCATCAAGGGCCTGGTGCAGGTGCGCCAGCCGCTCGCCGACATCACCGAGGGCACCAAGGAGGACGGCACGCCGTGCTGTCTCCTGATCCTGAAGAACGAGCTCGTTCCGGTGCGTCCGGTGCCGCGCCGCGCCTTCCAGGGCTGGCGCTATCTCGATGCAGACGAGGCGCCCGAAGACCTCGTCGGGCGCAAAGGCCGCGGCGTCACCGAAATGCCGCCCAAGCTGCGCAAGCAGTTGGCCGAGCTGGGGCTGATCTGAACCCTACGTTATCCTCGGGCTTGTTCGAGGATTCATCCATCAGCCTAAGCATTGCCGCGGTCTTCACGCCAGACGCCGATCTTTTCCTGCACGGGGCGGTCGGAGAAGCTGAACAGCACGCTCTCGGCATCGGCCTCGTGCGTGACCGTCCTCCAGCTCGGCACCACGAAGATGTCCTTCGGGCCCCAGGTAAAGTCCTCGTCCCCGATGCGCGAACGGCCGCTGCCTTCCATGGCGACGAATATGGTCGCATCGGTTGAGCGATACCGTGCCGTTTTGAATCCCTTCGGCAGCAGCTGGATAAAGGTGCCCATGGTCGGCATGGCATGGTCGCCTGTCACCGGATTGGTGTAGCGCATCTTGATGCCGTGGCAGGCGTCGAATGCGCCGGTCTTGGCAAGCTGCGCCAGCGCCTCACGCGTGCGGTCGTAGGGGTAGTTGAAGATCGGGGACGTGGGCCCGTTGCCACGATGATCGACCGGCAGAAGGTTGGCGCCGAAGCGCGCGCTCGACTCCCCCGCAAGTTTCCCGATCGGCTGCTCCTCGGCCTCGTGCCGCTCCACGAACGAGGCGTCGAGCATCTGGATCATCGGAATGTCGAGGCCGTCCAACCAGAACATCGGCGCATCGGTCTGGTTGCCGTGGTCGTGCCAGGCCATGTAGGGCGTGATGACGAAATCGCCGGGCGACATCACGGTGCGTTCGCCGTCAACGGCCGTATGCGCCCCCTTGCCTTCCAGCACGAAGCGCAGCGCCGATTGCGAGTGGCGATGCGCGGGTGCCACCTCGCCCGGCATCACCAGCTGCACGCCGGCATAGAGCGAGGTGGTGGCCTTTGACTGCCCGCGCAGGCCGGGGTTTTCCAGGATCAGCACGCGGCGCTCGGCTTCCTTCGCCGTGATCAACGCGCCGGCTTCCAGCATGGCGGCTCGGATATCGTCAAAGCGCCACAGCACGGGCTGGCAGCCGCTCTTGGGCTGGGGCGTGATGAGATCGTTCAGCACCGCCCACAGAGGCGTCATGTTCTGCTTGTCGATGCGCGCGTAGAAAGCTTTGCGCTCAGGCGTTTCCGCGGGGGCGTGCTGCACAGGCACCTCCTTCGAATGAGCTTTGGCTCGCAGTCTAGGCCAATTGGCGCGTGAGCGGAATTGCCATGGGGCGGCGCTAGAGCCAGCCGCGCGCGGTCAATTCAGCCCTGAGCTCGCGATCCGCCTCGGCAAGCCGCTCCGGATCGGTACAACGCAACACGAGCTGGGTGCCGGGCCTGCCGTCGCGCATGAAGGGGTAGCTGCCCATGGGCACGTCGGGGTAGCGCTTCTGCAGGTCCTCAAACATGCCTGCGATCTCGCCCTCGGGCCGGTGCAAATCGAGGGCAGTCGACAGCATCTTCTTGCCGGTCTTCAGGTACTTGGTGGCCGCGTCCAGCATCACCTGCATGATGGCGGGAATGCCGGCCATGACGATGACGTTGCCGAGCATGAAGCCCGGGGCGATCGATACGCTGTTCTCCACCAGCTCGGCGCCGAACGGGATGCGCGCCATACGCAGCCGTGCCGGCGTCAGTTCCACGCCGCGGCGCTCGAAGTAGGCCTTCATCGGCGTCAGCGCGCGCTCGTCGACATCGATGCCGACGCCGAAGGCCTTGGCGACCGAGTCTGCGGTAATGTCGTCATGGGTCGGGCCGATGCCGCCGGTGGTGAAGACATAAGTGTAGCGGTGGCGCAGCGCGTTGAGCGCATCGACGATCTCGGCTTCCTCGTCGGCGACGACGCGCACTTCCTTGAGCTGGATGCCGATGTTGGTGAGATACTCGGCGATGTAGCCGATGTTCTTGTCCTTGGTCCGCCCCGACAGGATCTCGTCGCCGATGATCAACAGCGCGGCGCTGACGAGACCCTGGGCTCCGGCGGCAGTTGCTGGCTCACTCACGACGCTGCTCCGTTCTTCGCTGGCGGGCTCATGTCCGTACGGCTCATGACAAGATTGCCGCTGCTCTCCAGCAGCACGGCGTAGCCCCTCTGGCGCAACAAGGCCAGCAAGTCCGTTTTCCAGTGGGCCCGGCTGTCCTCCACCAGCAACAGGCGCGGCCACAGGGCGGCCGGTGCCGTGGTGAAGAAGGGTGCGAGAATGCGATCTTCCACGCCCTCGACGTCAATCTTGAGGGCATCGATGTGCGGGAAGCCTTCCTCGATGACAAGGTCCAGCAGGGGGCGCGTCGGCACCTCGATGGGGCGCTTGGGGCTGCCGGCCTCGATATCGGCATTGAGCGATGAGCTGCCGATGTTGCGATCGTTGATGTAGAGCTGCAGCGTTCCGGTCGTGTCGGACAGGGCGACCGGCGCAATCGTCACCCAGTCGATGCCGTTGAGGTCGAGGTTGCACTGCAGACGCTGGCGCGCGACGGGGTGCGGGTCAACGGCCAGGATGCGGCCGCCGGGCCCGATGCGGCTCGCGACGAACAGCGTGTAGGTGCCGGCGTTGGCGCCGATGTCAACGAACACGAAGCCGGGCCTCAGCGCTCTCTCCAAGATCGCCAGTTCGCCGGGATCGAAGAATTGCGGTGAGGTCATCAGGCGCTTTTCGCTCGCGTTGCCGTTGGCGTAAAGGCGCATGCGGCTGCCGAGCCGCACCGCGTCGATGGGTTGATCGGACCAGCGCTTCAAAACCGAGCGGATCAGCGAAGCGCCGCGCCGCCCACCCCAGGTGTCGGGCATGCGATGCCCCATCGCCATCAGCCACGACTGGATGGCGGACGGGGGATAGCTGCCGAACGGCTTGTCTCGGTTGGTCTCGGTCATTCACGACTGCAGCGTGTGGAAAACGCGGAGGCGTTCTAGCAGTTTCACGCATCCGTGGACACTCCCCGCCCAGCGTGCGATGTGGCGCGTGTGGTCAAACGAACTGCGGTCCTTTCGGTCGATGCGTTTTCCCGTCCCGCTTGTGCGCGGCACCCTGCTTCAGCGCTACAAGCGCTTCCTCGCCGACGTCAGGCTCGACGACGGACGGCTTCTGACCGCCGTATGCCCCAACACCGGATCCATGATGGGCCTGACGGCGCCGGGTTCCGCGGTGTGGCTTTCGGAGAGCGATGTGCCCACGCGCAAGTACCGCTTCACCTGGGAGATGGTCGAAGCCGATCTCGGCAAGGGACCGGGCCTGGTCGGCATCAACACACACCTCCCCAACAAGCTGGTGGCGGAAGCGATTGCAGCCTGCCACGTTGAGGGGCTGACGGGCTACCCTGTTGCGCGCCGCGAGGTGAAGTACGGCAGAAACAGCCGCATCGACCTGCTGCTCGAGTGCGCCGACAAGGGCAGGTGCTACGTCGAGGTCAAGAACGTACACCTGTCACGCAAGCACGGCCTGGCTGAATTTCCCGATTCGGTGACCGAGCGCGGCACCAAGCATCTCGCCGAGATGAGCGACATGGTGCGCGAGGGGCATCGCGCGGTGATGGTCTACCTGATCCAGCGCGGCGAGGCGCGCAAGCTCGCCTTCGCGCGCGACGTCGATCCCAATTACGGCCGGGCGTTCGATGCCGCCCGCGCCGCGGGCGTGGAAGCCATCGCGCTCCGCTGCCGGCTCAGCACGGAAGAGATCGTTGTCGACAAGCAGGTGCCGATCGCCGGCTAAGGCCTATTTGTCCGGTAGCGGTTCGTTGAACCGCAGCCGGTTTCCGAACGGGTCGTACACTTCCATCAGCTTGGCGTTCCAGGGCGCGATCTCGACGCCGGGACGCATGTAGTTGTAGCCCTTGGCCGTGATCTCACGATGGAAATCGTCCAGCCCGCTCGTGGTCACGAGCACGGTGGAGCCTGGGCAGGCATCGCCATGATGCTCGCTCAGATGCAGCAGCATGCCCCCGCGCGACACCTGCATGTAGAGCGGCAGCTTGGGTTCGAAGCGGTGCTCCCAATCCACCTTGAACCCCAGGAAATCCAGATAGAACTCGCGCGCCTTGGCGATGTCGAAGATGCGCAGGATGGGTATGGCGGAAAAGGCTGGCTGGCTCATGCTGTGCTCGTGCTGTTCATGGGCGGTTGAGAATGCGCCATGCTGACGGACTCTTGAAGAGGGGTGATGACATTGGCGCTCGCGACGCAGGGGTCCTCCCGCTAGGATCGCGGAGATAGTGAGCCTGGAAGAATCCAGGAGGACGTTATGCTTAGCCGCCGCATCCTTCTCTCCGCCGGCGCATCGCTCGGGTTACTGGCCATGTTCTTTCGCTCCCGGCAAACCAGCGCGGACCAGCGCCCCGGTCCCTTCGAGATCACCAAGACCGAGGAAGAATGGCGCAAGGTCCTGACCCCGGAGCAGTACTATATCCTGCGCGGCCACGGTACCGAGCGGCCCTTCACCAGCCCGCTCGATCGCGAGAAGCGCGCCGGTACGTTTGCCTGCGCGGGGTGTGCACTCCCGCTGTTTGCCTCGGCGACAAAGTTCGACAGCGGCACTGGCTGGCCGAGCTTCTATGCGCCGCTCGACAACGCCGTCGGTACGCAGGTGGACCGCAGCTTGTTCATGGTGCGCACCGAGGTGCACTGCCGCCGCTGCGGCGGGCATCTCGGCCATGTGTTCGATGACGGGCCGGCGCCCACGGGGCTGCGCTACTGCATGAACGGCATCGCGCTTACATTTGCCCCCGAGGGGGCGAGCGCGGACAAGAAGGGATGACATGATGCCAATGCGCACAAAATTTCTGCGCTGGCTCGTTCCGGTGCTCGTACTGGCCAGCGTTTCCGGCGCTGCGGCCCAGACCAAGACCGAGACGGCCATCTTCGCCGCCGGCTGCTTCTGGTGCGTCGAGGAAGCCTACGAGAAGGTGCCGGGTGTCATCTCTGCCGTCTCCGGCTACACCGGCGGCAAAACCAAGAACCCGTCCTACCAGCAAGTGACGACGGGGACGACGGGCCACTACGAGGCGGTCAAGATCACCTACGACCCCGGCAAGGTCAGCTATCGTCAGCTGGTCGACTGGTTCTGGCGCAATGTCGATCCGCACGACGCCGACGGCCAGTTCTGCGACAAGGGTCCGCACTACCGCGGGGCGATCTTTGTCGAGGGTGCTGCGCAAAAGAAGGTCGCCGATGAGTCCAAAACAGCGATAGCAAACCAGCTCAAGCAGCCGGTTGTGACGGAGATTTTGTCGGCCACCGCTTTCTATGACGCGGAGGACTACCACCAGGACTACTACAAGAAAAATTCCAACCGATATCAGTTCTACAAGTACGGCTGCCGCCGCGTGCAGCGCCTGGAGCAGATCTGGGGCAAGCCCACCCCGCCGCCGAATACGTGATCATCGGAGAGATTTGAGTGCACTACACCACCCTCGGTAAAACGGGGCTGAAAGTCAGCGTGGCCGGCCTCGGCTGTGGCGGCAACAGCCGCATCGGGCTCGGCAGGATCCCGGAGGCGGACTCGATTGCGCTGGTGCGAACGGCCATCGACCTCGGCGTCAACTTCATCGACACGGCGGAGAATTACGAGACCGAGCCCATCGTCGGCAAGGCCATCAAGGGGCTGCCACGCGACAGCGTCGTGATCTCGACCAAGAGCCTGCTGGGCAGCAGCGCAGGGCCGAAATCAGGTGCAGATATGGTGGCGGCCTTGGACGCCTCGCTTAGGAAGCTCGACACCGACTACATCGATATTTTTCATCTGCACGGGCTCTCACCCAGCGCCTACGACCGCGCCATGAGCGAGGTGGTGCCGGCGCTGCTGCGCGAGAAGGAGAAGGGCAAGTTCCGCCACCTTGCCGTATCGGAGACGGGCCCGCGCGATCCTGAGCACGAGATGCTCAAGCGCGCCGTCGACGAGCCGCTGTTTGCGGTCGTCATGCTGGCCTTTCACATGATGAACCAGAATGCACGTGTGCCGGTGCTGGAAAAGACACGCGCCAACGGTATCGGAACGCTCTGCATGTTCGCGGTGCGCAACATCTTCAGCCGCCCGGGCCTGCTGGAAACGACGATTGCGGCTCTGGCCGCCGAAGGCAAGTTGCCGCTGGAACTGGCGCGCGAGAAGAACCCGCTCGGCTTTCTCGTGCACGCCGCCGGCGCGGACAGCATTGTGGATGCCGCCTATCGCTTCGCCCGCCACGAGCCCGGCATCGGCGTCGTGCTGTTCGGCACCGGCAGCATCGATCACCTGCGGTCCAACATTGCATCCATCCTGCGCCCGCCGCTGCCGGCTCGCGACGTGGCAAGGCTCAACGAGATGTTCGGCCATTTGGTCGGCGTCGGCCTCGACCTGCCGGACCACATCACGGCCGGCAAGCCCGCGGCAAAGTCCTGAGCGTAACCTCAGGCGTTCTTTGGCCGGCCGACGTGCGGCACCAGTTCTCCACGGTGGAGAGCAATCCCCATCTGCAGGGACTCGGCGATCCGGTGCGCGCGATCGACGAATAGGTCGGCCGCGGGCGGCGGACAGGTCGTGAGCGCCGTGGCCTGGAACAAGGCGAGCCAGCGCGCGAAATGCTCGGGGGAAATTCCGGGCAGCTCGGCGTGCACGCGCATGGGTGTGCCCTTGTAGCGCCCCGTCATCAGCGTGACTGACGACCAAAAATCGCACAGCTTCGCCAGATGCGCGTCCCAATCGTCGATGGCCGCGTTGAAGATCGGCCCGATCAAGGAGTCGCGTCGCACGCGCGCGTAGAAGGTGTGCACGAGCTTTTCGATCATCGTCTCGGTCACCCCGGCGGCGACGCCGGGCGCTTTCGGATTTGGAACGATGTCATCTTCCATTGGGCATGATCGGGCCGCAGCGAAACCCGGGGGACATTGCGCTTGCCATAAGATATGTCAAGGATGCATCTTATCGCGATGTTGAGGCAGGTGCCGGCATGCAGCTCACCAAGTTCTCCGACTTTGCGCTGCGCGTTCTCATGTACACGCACGCAGCCGATGACAGGCTGGTGACCATCGAGGAGATGGCGCACGCCTATCGCATCTCCCGCGCCCACCTCATGAAGGTCGTCAATGCGTTGACCCGCTCGGGGTATTTGACGGCGGTGCGGGGCCGGGCCGGCGGCTTGAAGCTCGCCAGGCCGGCTGAGGAGATCCGCCTCGGCGACGTGGTGCGCGTCACCGAGCCGGATTTCGCGCTGGTGGAGTGCTTTGCGACCGGAAACCAGTGCGTCATCACCGGCTGCTGCCGGCTGCCGCGCGCCCTCAACGAGGCGCTGGCGGCCTTCGTAGAGGCGTTGGACCGGCACACGCTGGCCAGCATCGCGCTCAAGCCCAAAGACTTCTGTACGATCCAGGGCGCGGCCTAGCCGCAATCCACCGGACTTCATCCCGCCTTTGGTGGAACAGCGTCGCCGGCGCCGGACGAGCCGTGCCTGTTTGACTAACTCTATAGTTACTCATTACTATAGAGTTATCAGAACGGGAGCGCGGCATGGCGCACATGCAGCCGACAGCAAGGATCAGGGCGGGCACGCTCGGCTCGTACGTGGCGCACGGCCTCGACAGCGCCGACGACAGCGCCGAGCCCAAGCACAAGCTGCTGTTCAATGTGCTGGCGCGCGCCATCGCCGATGGCGTCATTGCGCCAGGCGAGCGCCTTCCAACCGAGACGGCGCTGACGGCACTCACGCCCTTTAGCCTCGGCACGGTGCAGAAGGCCCTCGGGGCTCTGGTCGAGCACGGCTACGTGGAGCGCAAGCGTGCTGTCGGAACCATCGTGCGTTCCTGGCGCCAGGAGATGGACCAGCCCTGGCATTGTCGCTTCGCGCTGGAGGACGGCAAGTGGTTGCCGGTGTATCCGCACGTGCTGAAGCGCGCCAAGGCACACCGCGATGGGCCCTGGCGGGCGGCGTTGGGTGCGGCGCGCGAGCCGATCTACATCGATCGTCGCATCGAGATCGGCGATGCGTTTCGCGTCTTCAGCCGCTTCTATGTCGATGCCGCCCGCTACCCGGTGTTCCTCAGCCAGCCGCTTGAGAACCTGGAGGCGGCCAACTTCAAGCGCATCATGCCGGGCCTCGACGTGCCGCTGACACGCATCAAGCAGGCGTTGAGCGTGGCGCCAGTTCCGGCAGGCATCGCGCGCATCGTCGGCCTCGAGACCGGCGATCTGGCTCTGCACATCAAGGCCCGCGGCCATTCCGGCAAGGGCGATACGCTCTACTACCAGGAACTCGTAATCCCACCGTCCGACTACGATCTCTGGATCGACAGCCGGCTCGAGCCGCTGCTCGGTCTATGACGAACAACATGCCGGAGTGAAACGCATGGTGCCGATGAACCTGTTGATCATCATGTCCGATCAACACAATCGCCGGATGGCGGGCTGCTACGGCCACGAGATTGTCCGGACGCCCAACATCGACGCTCTGGCGACCCGGGGCACGCTGTTCACCGATGCCTACACGCCGTCGCCCGTATGCGTGCCGGCACGCGCGGCTTTCGCCACCGGCAAGTACGTGCACCAGACCGGCAACTGGGACAATGCCATCGCCTACGACGGCAAGGCATCGAGTTGGCATCACTTGCTGCGCGACCGCGGTCACCAGGTCGTCTCCATCGGCAAGCTGCATTTCCGCAGCGCCCAGGATGACAACGGCTTTTCCGACGAGCAGATCGGCATGCACATCATCGACGGCGAGGGCGATCTTCTGGGCCTCGTGCGCGATGAGGACATGCCCAAGCGCGGCGGCTCCTACAAGATGGCCAAGCTCGCCGGTCCTGGCGAGAGCATGTACACGACCTACGATCGAGAGATCGCGGCGCGTGCGCAGGTGTGGCTGCGCGAGGAAGCGCAAAAGCACAGGGCCAAGCCGTGGGTGCTGTTCGTCTCCTTCGTCTGCCCGCACTTTCCGCTGACCGCGCCGCCCGAGTATTTTTACCGCTACTACGATCAGAACTTGCCGCTGCCGAAGCTGTACGAGCGCCGCAGGGAACCGTTGCACCCCTACCTGGAGGACTATCGCAACTCGTTCGCCTACGACGAATTCTTTGCAACGCCCGACATGGTGAAGCGCGCTCAGGCTGGCTACTTCGGCCTGTGCAGCTTCCTCGACGACAACGTCGGCAAGGTGCTGGCCGCGCTCGGGCAGGCTGGTCTCGCCGACAACACCCGCGTCGTTTACACGTCGGATCACGGCGACAATCTCGGTGCGCGCGGCCTGTGGGGCAAGTCGACGATGTACGAGGAATCCGTCGGCGTGCCGCTGATCGCCGCCGGCCCAGGCTTTGAGCCTGGCAAGCGGATATCAACCCCGGCCAACCTTCTCGACATCTACCCGCTAATCATGGAGACGGCAGGCGAAGCCTCGCCCGCAACCGTCACCGCCGCGCACCCCGGCATCTCGCTGGCGAGGTTGGCGCAAGGCCAAGACGTCTCGCGCGTGACCTTCTCCGAGTACCACGGCATGGGCTCCAAAACGGCCGCCTACATGGTGCGCAAGGGGCCCTGGAAGCTAGTGCACTACGCCGACTACCCGGCGCAACTGTTCGACCTCGCCTCCGATCCGGAAGAGCTCAATGACCTCGCCGGCGACGGCAACGCGCAGCCGGCGCTCGCCGAGCTGACGGCCGAACTCAATCGCATCTGCGATCCGGTAGAGGTCAGCCGCCGCGCCAAGGCCGACCAGCAGGCGCTGCTCGAAAAGGTCGGCGGCAAGGAGTTCGTCATCGAACGCGGAGACCTCGGCTTCTCCCCACCGCCGGGGGTTGCCCCGCAATTCAACTGAAAGTCTGCAGAAAACTGAACAGGGAGGACATCATGTCATACCGGCTACCATCACTGCTCGCGAGCCTGCTGCTCGCCTACATGTTCGCGCATCCCGCCGCAGCGCAGACCTTTCCAACGCCCGGCAAGCCCGTGACGATCATCGTCGGTTTCGCGGCCGGCGGTGGTCACGATGTCATGGGTCGCGCACTTGCGCAGGAGTTGACCAAGGAGCTTGGCACCTCGGTTGTGGTCGAGAACCGGCCGGGCGCGGGTGGCGGCACATCCGTTACGGTGGTGGCGCGCGCCGATCCCGACGGGCACACGCTGCTGTTCAACAGCCTCTCTGAACTCGCCTTCCGCCAGGCTGTTGCGAAAGTTCCCTACGATGTCGAGAAGGACGTCGTGCCTATCTCGCTGGTCGGCGTCACCCCAATCGCTCTGGTCGTGAACGAGAAGGTGCCCGCCAAGACCATGGCGGAGTTCGCCAAGTATGCAAAGTCGATCCCGGACGGCGTCATCTACGGTTCGCCTGGCGTCGGCACGCTGCAGCATTTCGGCGGTGAGGTTCTCCGCCACAAGCTCGGCCTGCCGATGAAGCACCTGGCCTTCCGCGGCGGCGCCCCTCTCGCCAACGATCTCGCCGGCGGCCATGTCGTGGCCGGCATGTCGGGCCTGCCGCCGCTGGTGCCGCTCATCGACTCGGGCAAGGTCCGGCTGATCGCAACCTCATCGAGCGAACGCTCCAAGCTGACGCCGGATGTTCCCAGCTATGCCGAGGTCGGTGTGGACGGCGTCGACATCGCCAACTATGTCGGTCTCGCCGCCCCGAAGGGCACGCCGGACGCGATCCTGAAGAAGCTGGAGCAGGCCACGCTGGCCGCCTCCAAGAGCCCGGAGATGGCCGCCATCTTCAAGCGCAGCTTCTCCTCGGTCATCGGGACCACGAAGGCCGAGTACGAGGCCTTCATCGCCAAGGAGCGCAAGAGCCAAAGCGAGCTCATTAAGGCGATGGACTTCAAGATCATCGAGTAGGAGCCCGGCACGCCGGTGCGTTCACCAACGTGTGAGCGCGCCGGCTGATCCGGACGCATGCACGCACCGTATGAACGGCAGCATGAAGCCGTCATGGGAGGCGTCCAAATGATCAGACCGCACAGGCTTGGCGCGTGGGCGCTTGTAACCGCCCTGTACGCGCTGCCGGTAGCCGGGTCAGCGCAAGAGGACTACACCGGCTGGCCGAGGCTGGTGACCCCGTTCGAAAGCACGGGCGGCGGCGGCATCATGATCGGCGGCTACGACCCGATCCTCGTCACCGACAAGTGCCGGACCGATTTCACCGCCACCGAGCCCGGCGGCAAGGTCTACGCCAACAGCATCGAGTTCGACGTGGTGCAGGTCCAAGGCGGCACCCTCTGCACCAATGGCAAGTGGCAAGCCAAGGACGGCAGCATGTCGGGAACCACGCCGTTCCGCGTCTTCATCAAGGACGGTGTCGTCCGCCGTTCTCCCTGAAGTCCCTCTCCCCGCGTACGGGGAGAGGGTGGGAGTGAGAGGCGGCAAGACAATGCAACGCGTGCCCCTACCCGCTTCTCACTCCGCCGCTTCCTTGTGCGCGGCGAGAACATTGTCGGCGAGCTTGCCAGTCAGCTCGGCGAGGTGGTGGAACTTGGAGGTATAGGTTCCGACACCGGCCGTGGCAGACCGCAATTCCACGATAAGGTCGGCCATCTCCGACTCCGGGATCTGCGCCCGCACCACGTCCCAACCGGCCCAGCCGTCCCGCGCATCGAAGCCGAGGATCTGGCCGCGCCGCTGTGGGATCATGCCGTTGACGCGTGCGGTTGCTTCCGACGGCACGGCGATCTCCACCTCCATGACCGGTTCAAGCAGCACCGGATTGCATTTCGGCATGCCTTCCTGCATGCCGATGCGCCCCGCCTGGCGGAAGGCCATGTCGGAGGAATCCACCGCATGATAGGAGCCGTCCGTCAGCGTGACCGCTACGTCCACCACCGGGAAACCCCCGAGCGGGCCCTTCTGCAGGAAGTCCTGCACGCCGATCTCGACGGAGGGGATGAACTGCCTCGGCACCACCCCGCCCGTGATCTTCTCGGCGAACTGGAAGCCCGAGCCGCGCGGCAGCGGCTTGATGTCGATGACGACATCGCCAAACTGGCCGTGTCCGCCCGACTGTTTCTTGTGCCGGCCGCGCACGTGCTCGACGCCCTTGCGGATGGTCTCCTTGTAGGGGACCTGCCGCCGCCGGGACTCCGCATCCACGCCGTATTTGCGTTTCAGCTTCTCGAGCGAGACGCGCAGATGCATCTCGCCCTGGCCCCACAGCACCATCTGGTGGGTGTCCTTGGCATGCTCGACCCTGAGCGAAGGATCCTCTTCCATCAGGCGCGCAAGGGCGCTGGTGAGCTTCACCTCGTCCTTGCGATCCTTGACGGTGATAGCCACGCCATAGACGGGCTGGCTCGGTACGGGCGCAGGAATTTGCGTGATGCCGCCCTTGTCGGTGGAGATCGTCTCGCCGGACATGATCTTCTCGAGCCGTCCCAGGGCAACCGTGTCGCCTGCCTTGGCCATCGGCCGTTTCTTTGCTTCCGCGCCGAGCAAAGAGAACGCGGAGGCTGCACGTTCTTCGGCGTTGGCACCCTGTACGACGCTGCCTTCGCCGAACTCACCGGCCAGCACGCGCGCGACGCTGATCTTGCCGCCATGCGGCGTGTAGATCGTCTTGATGATATGCGCTGATGATTTCGCATTCTCGAGCTTGAGACGCTTGGCCGTGCGGTCGACGAACGGAGCTTCGTGCCGCAGCGCTTTCAAGAGCCGCAGGATCCCGTTGCCGTTCTCTGCCGATCCGAGCAACACGGGAACGATCAACCCGTCCTGCACCTCCTTGACGAGGTCGGTGAACACTTTCTCGCGCGGCGGCTGTATATCGGCGAGCAACTGCTCCATCAGCTCGTCGTCGTAGTCCGCGAGCTGCTCGAGCATCTTGAAACGGGCTTCCGTCTCGCGGTTTTTGACGCCATCCGGCATCTCGATGACCTCCGCGTTCGCCTGCTTGCGATAGACGAAGGCGCGCTCCAGCGCGAGATCGACGAAACCAGACGCGACGCCCTTCTCCCAGATCGGGATCTGGCGCAGCACGAGCGATTTCGAACTCGCCGGCTGCAGCGTGGGGAGGATGTCGCGAACCTGCGTGTCGAAGGAGTCGATCTTGTTGAGGAACAGGAAGCGTGGAATGCCGCGATCCTCGAGCTGCTTCATGATGAGCTGCAGCGCGGGAACGCGCTTGGGATCGGGCTCGCATACCACGACCGCTGCGTCGCACGCTGTCAGCGCGAGAGAGCCTTCGTGCTGAAACTCAATGGAGCCGGGGCAGTCGATGAAGGTGAAGTTCTCGCCGAGGAATGTGGCGTCGGCGATGTTGAGCTCGACGCTCATGCCGTGGTCGCGGGCCTCCGGGGAGGCGTCGCCGATCGTGTTCTTGTCTGTGATTGTGCCCTGGCGCGTCACGGCGCCGGTACGGGCAAGGATGGCTTCGAGGAGTGTGGTTTTACCGGAGAGATAAGGTCCAACCAGTGCGATGCAGCGGGAGCTGCGGCCGGCTGGACCGGCAGATTGCCCCATGGGATCCTCCAAAATCCGCTCAGGAGTGAACACGGTGAGAAGCCCGCGCCCGCGCCTGAGCTTCTCGGGGCGCGTACGTCAGATGGTGGACCTGGGATTAGGCGAACGCAAGACGGTATCGGAGATAGTACGAGCGAATACGTGGATGGCGACCTGGATACACGCAGCGTGTACCCGCCTCTCGTTGGCCGATGTGTTCCGAACTGAAACACGCGAGAGACTGTCGGTCGTTGGCGCATGACGTGTTCGCAACGCAGCCGACCCTCGTGCTGCAACTGCGAATGCGGACGGTCGCATAGGCATCACAAATTATTGCAATATTTATCTTGACCAGCGGCAAGCGTGCCGCGCTTAATGGAGCGAACACGTCCCTTAAGACGAACACGTCGCGGGACGGCGTAGCCCGGGAGCAAGGTCCTGGAACATGTACTTGGGCTTGTGAGTTGAAGTGCCATGGGAATGGAATCTCTCAATAACGCCGCGCGTGCCGCCGGTTTTGCAATGGCGGGGTCAGAAGAAATTTTCGAGGAGTCGAAAATTTCAAAGTCCGAGCCAGCTTCGACATCCGTTGCGCTGGTGCCCGTCGCGCAGACCCGTCCGCAGGGCATCGCGGACTGGCTGAAAAGCTACCTCAGTTTCTCCGGACGCCGGGCGCCTGTAACGCCCGCCTAAGGCGGTCGTCAGGCAGTCAGGTCGCGTTCGAAGAGAAAGACCTGAGGCGAGCTGCCGCTGACCCCTGTTTGTTTGAAGCCCATCGACAGATAGAGCGCTTGCGCGCCCGTAAGCCACGGCAGCGTGTCGAGGACCATGCGCCGATAGCCGATGCGCCGCGCTTCCGCCGTGACTGCCTCGGCCAGGCGGCGGCCCAATCCCGTGCCGCGCGCAATGGGCCGAACATAGAGGCGCTTCATTTCGCATGTCGCTTCGTCATCCGGGGCGGGCTTGAGAGCAACGGAGCCGACGAGCTGGCCGGAAGCCTCGTCCCACGCGGTTATGAACTCTCCGCGTGGTGGAACGTAGAAGCCTGGTAGCGCCGCAAGCTCATCGTCGAAGGCCTGGAAGCAGAGCGAGACGCCCAGCTGCGCCTCGTACTCACGCAGGAGACGCTCAACCTCCGCCCGGTCCTTCTCCTGAAACCCGTGCGTGATGCGCGGTGCTTTCATCACATGTATGCTCATATGCGGCAGGTCCGCACTCTTGAGGCGGCCGTGTCCTTCTGGCAAGCTTTGACTCGCGGATGACGCGAACGGACGCCTCATGACTGTCGTGTCTTTCAAGGCTGCGCGTGCCCGGTTGCGGCGACCCAAAGGGCGCGCCGTGCTGCCGCCGCCCTATCTGAGCAGCATCCCTCCCGCTGCGTCGCGGGCCAATGCCGCCGACGAGGAGGAGGACCGCATCCGCATGCGGCAGAACGTGGCGGCCATGGCGGCCATCCTCGCCATCCTCGTAATAGGCACTTGGCTGATCGATGGCCTGCGGAGCTATTCGCGACTGCAGACGTGCCTGCTGGCTGGGCACCGCAACTGCGTGCCCATCGAAGCCGGGTTCCAGCCTTCGCCATTCCGTGGCTGATACAAGCTACCTGGGCGACTGGTCGGTCTTCGGGAGCTGCGTTTCAAGCTTGGCATAGACCACGTTGGCGAGCGTCATCAGCTCGTCACGCGAGAGGCGCCCGGACAGGGCATACGCCAGCGGCCGGTCGATCCAGTAGAAAGAGCCGAAGCCGTCGCGCTCGAAGAACCGGAACGAGGTGTTCTCGAGCCCCGTCTCCTTGCGCATGTACAGCGTCAGTCGCCGGCCGGTGTGATCTTCGTACATGAACTGCGCCGCAGAAAGTCCATGGTCCGGCAATAGCCGGCCCCCCATCAGCTTCCAGCCAAGATCGGAGAGAACCGGTGCGCGCACCTCTGCGCCGATGCGCTTTGTGAGCCAGCGGATGAGATGCGCCTCGTCCGCCTTCACCTCGACGGCATGGCGCACCTCAGGCACGTAGGTGGTGTGAGCGGCAAGTGCCGTTACGACGAACGGCGGGTCGTTCTGTACGGGCTCCACCGCATGGCGGCCCTGAAGCGCGTAGCCTGCAACACCAGCCGCCAGCAGGGCAAGGGCCGCTGCGACCGGAGTGGCAACGCGTGCAAAGCGCAGGCGGAACGGCGGTCTGAACCGCTTCAGGCCGGCTTCCAAGGCCGGCGTGAGCGGCTCGTCCAGCTTGTAGGCATAGCGGGCCTGCAGTGTGCCGTTCAGTTCCCGCAGCTCCCGCACAGCGGTTGCTTCAGCCGGCAAGGCCGCAATCGCCGCTTCGGCGTCCGCCTTCTCGGCCGGCGCCAACTCGCCGTCCACGAGCGCATGCAGTTCGGTTTCGCTGAGCCGCCGCGGACTGGTCATTTGACCCTCCGCAGCGATGTACGCCCGTTCCGGTCGCCACCGCCTTCGTAGTCCATGAGCGTGCGCAGGCGCTCGCGGCCGCGCGCCAGCCGCGACATCACCGTGCCAACGGGAATGTCGAGGATCTCCGCGGTCTCCGCGTAGCTAAGACCCTCGAGCCCGACCAGGAGCACCACTTCGCGCTGCTCGGTACTGAGGTGGCGCAGAGCGACGTCTATATCGCCGCCGGCCGCGTCGGCGGACGGGGAGGACTGGTCCGTGCCGAGAAGCTCCAGGCCGACATGGGGCGGGCGGCGCGACTTGCGGCGCAGGTGGTCGATATGCAGGTTGTGCAGGATCGAGAACAGCCACTTGCGCGGGCTGTCTCCCTCACGCCATTGCTGCAGCCGCGCAAGGCCGCGCTCCAGCGTATCTTGAATCAAGTCTTCCGCTTCCCCGTCGTCGCCGAGGAGTGCTCGGGCGTATCGGCGAAGGCGCGGGATCTCTGCTGCGACGGCTTGTTGGCGCGAGGCCAAGCCATTTCCCTCTTCGCGCACGACACACACTCACCCAGGAGACGGCTGCAGTCCTTGTTTTATTCCAGGCTTGGCTGCCAACAAAGCACAGGCTCGTTTCGGTATCGTCTCTCGCATTGCGACCATGGGCCAGCAAGGGCTATGTAACATATATTAACATTGGAGAATGGTCTATGACCCTCAACCCGCTCACCAACGCATCGCTCGCCATCCAGCTGCATACCTACGCGGCTCTCGGCGCATTCCTGCTCGGAGCCGTGCAACTGGTCGGCGTGAAGGGCACAACTCGGCACCGCGCGCTTGGCTACGTGTGGGCCGCCTTGATGGCGGTCGTTGCATTGAGTGCCTTCTCGATCCACGAGTTGAAACTCTGGGGTGACTGGAGCCCAATTCATCTGCTTGCGGTCTTCACGCTGGTCATGCTGCCGTGGGGAATCCATGCCGCGCGACGACATAACGTGCGCCGGCACAAGCTCACGATGCTGGGGTTGTTCGGGGGTGCCCTTGTGATCGCGGGGCTGTTCACGTTCGTGCCCGGCCGCCTCATGCACCAGGTGGTTTTCGGCGGCTGACGTAGAAGCTGCGGCGCGTCTGCAAGAGGCGTTTTGACGTTGCTCTAGGGCTTTGAATTAGCATCCCAAATTACTATATTTGGATGGGGGGTTTGGGGTCATTGCCCTCACCTGCCCCCTGGGCTATCAACGCCCGTGCGGCATACCCTTTTTGTGCACTTCAGCGTGGCTTCAGGTCCCCAGAGTCGGCCGGCACGCGCTCGTGCAATCGACATACAACCATAGGCATCTCCAGTGGCGGACAAAGACAAGACCGCGGGCGGCGACACGCCCGGCGACAAGGGGCCCAGCGACATCAAGGGCATCTCGATCACCGACGAGATGAAGCGCTCCTACCTCGACTACGCCATGAGCGTGATCGTGAGCCGCGCCCTGCCCGACGTGCGCGACGGCCTGAAGCCCGTCCACCGGCGCATCCTGTTCGGCATGAACGAACTCGGCGTCGACTGGAACAAGAAGTACGTCAAATGCGCCCGCGTCGTCGGCGAGGTGATGGGTAAGTTTCACCCGCACGGCAACCTCGCGATCTACGACGCTCTCGTGCGCATGGCACAGGATTTCTCGCTGCGCCTACCGCTCGTCGATGGCCAGGGAAATTTTGGTTCCATCGACGGCGATCCACCCGCGGCCGAGCGCTATACGGAATGCCGCCTTGCCAAGGTGGCGCATGCGCTGCTCGACGATCTCGACAAGGAGACGGTCGAGTTTCGCGAAAACTACGACGGCACCCTGAAGGAACCGTCGGTCCTTCCGGCCAAGTTCCCCAACCTGCTTGTCAACGGCTCCGGCGGCATCGCCGTCGGCATGGCGACCAACATCCCGCCGCATAACCTCGGCGAGGTGGTCGACGCCTGCATTGCGCACCTAGACAATCCCGAGATCACCATCGACGAGCTGATGCAGATCGTGCCGGGCCCCGACTTCCCGACCGGTGCCACCATCCTCGGCCGCGCCGGCATCGCCGCCGCCTACCATAAAGGTCGCGGCGCAATTGCGATGCGCGCCAAGGTGGACGTGGAGGAGATCCGCAAGGATCGCGAGGCGCTGATCGTCACCGCTATCCCCTATCAAGTGAACAAACGCCTGCTGATCGAAAAGATCGCCGAGCAGGTGCGCGAGAAGCGGATCGACGGCATCTCCGACATCTGGGACGAGTCCAACCGCGAAGGCATGCGCATCGTCATCGAGCTGAAGCGGGATGCGGTGGCGGAGGTGGTGCTGAACCAGCTCTGGCGTCATTCCGACCTGCAGTCCTCGTTCGGCGCCAATATGCTGGCCATCAACGGCGGCAGGCCTGAGCAGCTCAACCTCAAGGACTTCATTGCCTCATTCACGGCCTTCCGCGAGGAGGTGGTGTCGCGGCGCACGAAGCACCTGCTGGCCAAGGCCCGTGATCGCGCGCATGTGTTGGTGGGCCTCGCCGTGGCGGTGGCCAACATCGACGAGATGATCCGCCTGATCCGCAGCGCCCCGAGCCCTGCGGAAGCCCGCGAGCAGATGATGGCGCGCGATTGGCCGGCGAAGGACATCGGCCCGCTGGTGGAGCTGATCGCCGACCCGCGCCACAAGCTGTCGGCCGCCGGCACCATCCGTCTCTCCGACGAGCAGGCGCGCGCCATCCTCGATCTGCGCCTGCAGCGCCTGACCGCCCTCGGCCGCGACGAGATCGGCGACGAGTTGAAGAAGCTCGGCGAGGAGATCAAGGAATTCTTGGCCATCCTGGCCTCGCGCGCCCGCATCGTCGGCCTGATCAAGGATGAGCTCACCGCCATCAAGACCGAGTTTGCCACCCCGCGCCTCACCGAGATCGTGGAGATGGAAGGCGAGGTCGAGGACGAGGACCTGATCCAGCGCGAGGACGTGGTCGTCACTGTCAGCCTGCGCGGCTACATCAAGCGCGTGCCGCTCTCCACCTATCGCGCGCAGCGCCGCGGCGGCAAGGGCCGCTCGGGCATGTCCACGCGCGATGAAGATATCGTCACCCAGATATTCATTGCCTCTACGCACACGCCGGTTCTGTTCTTCTCCTCGCGTGGCATGGTCTATCGCATGAAGGTGTGGCGCCTGCCGGCCGCCACGCCGCAGTCGCTCGGCAAGGCACTGGTCAATTTGTTGCCGCTGGCGGAAGGCGAGGTCATCACGTCCATTCTGCCGCTGCCCGAGGACGAGAAGACCTGGGGCACATTGGAGCTGATGTTCGCCACCCGTGGCGGCAACGTGCGCCGCAACAGCCTGGCGGACTTCGAGAACATCAACCGCAATGGCAAGATCGCCATGAAGCTCGATGAGGGCGACCAGATCGTCCGCGTCGCCATCTGCGCGGTAAGCGACAATGTGCTGCTCACAACCGCAGGCGGCCGCTGCATCCGCTTCCCGGTCGAAGACGTGCGCCTGTTCAAGGGCCGCGATTCCTCCGGCGTGCGGGGAATCCGCCTCGACAGCAGCGATGAGGTCATTTCCATGGCCATCCTGCGCCACGTGGAGGCAACGCCGGGCGAACGCGCCGCCTACATTAAGCAGGCGCTCGCCATGCGTCGCGCACAAGGCGCCGAAATCGTGGAAGGTGCACCGGATGTTGCCGACGCCGAGGTCGAGGAAGGCGCGGAAGCGGTCGATCTCAGCCCGGAACGCTACGCGGAACTCGGCGCCCGCGAGCAGTACGTGTTGACGGTGTCGGAACGCGGTTTCGGCAAACGCTCCTCGTCTTACGACTACCGGATATCCGGCCGCGGCGGCAAAGGCATCACGGCCATGGTCGTGAACGAGCGCAACGGTCGACTGGTGGCGTCCTTCCCGGTCGAGGAAACCGACCAGATCATGCTGGTCACGGACGGCGGCAAGTTGATCCGCTGCCCGGTCGATGACGTTCGCATCGCCGGCCGCAACGTCCAGGGCGTCCGCATCTTCAAGACGGAAGAGGACGAGAAGGTGGTGTCGGTGGAGCGCATCCCGGAGGATGGCAACGGCGATCCCGACAATGGTGGCAACGGCGAAGCTGAGCCCAGCGAGCAACAGTGATCCCGGACTTGCGCTTCAGCGCGGGATCCGGGATCGATGCTGCTGCCTGCAGCGCCCATGCGGATTGCGGGCCCGGGAGGCCGACCGTGTCACTTCCCGTTTTTCATGGCCTCGTATGAGAAGACGAAGTCCTGCTTGTCGAGCGGCTTGTGACAAGTGAAGCAGTTCTTCAGGTTGGCTTTGTCGTTGACGGACTTGTCAGCTTTGAAGGCCTGATACTCCCACTCCCCGTTGCGGATATCGTCGGCATACTCGGTGCCCCAGCCGTCCCGCTTCTCCATTACCGTGTAGGCAACCAGCTCGCCTTTGATGAAGCGGCCATTGGCATCCTTCTCCGGACTGCCTGCCGCATCGAGCTTGGCCTTGTACTGCACAAGGGTCAGCACCGTGCCGCTCGGGATCGCTTTGCCTGCCTTCAGGGCGGCGATGGCTTCGGGGGTGGAATAGAGTTCGCGATACTGCTTGTTGTCGGCGCGGTCTACGGTCGTATACAGCACGCCCTTCGCATAGTTCTCGGGGAACACGACCTTGTCGCCACCGGCTCTCGCGGTCGCTGCGAAAATGGCACCACCTGCAACGGCGGCCAGGATTGCCGCCTGAATGGTCCTGCTGATCGGCATGGGCTTCCTCTCCTGACGTGGCATCCCGCGACCCCACAGTACGCGGGCGGAGCAGTGCCGGATCAGGCATGCAATGGTGGGTTTTGATGAACTTTGCGTGATGGTGCGTGCCTGGTCTGTCTTACGGCGCGCGTTGGCCTGCGCTATGCAGGGGGCAGCAGGGGGTGCAGGCAATGACGGAAACCACTGGAAGTCTGCTGCGCGCGCGCGGGGGGCACGGACATGCGCGCGTCACGTACGTCGAGCTGTTCTTCGACCTCGTGTTCGTGTTCGCCATTACGCAGCTCTCGCACGCGCTGCTGGAGCATCTGTCGCTTGGCGGCTTGCTGCAGACGACGCTGCTGCTGATGGCGGTGTGGTGGACGTGGATCAATACCTCCTGGGTCACCAACTGGCTTGATCCCGACAAGACGCCGGTCCGGCTGCTGCTGTTTGTCCTGATGCTGACAGGCCTCGTGCTGTCGACCTCAATCCCGCAGGCGTTCGGGTCGAAGGCTCTGGCGTTCGCGGGCGCGTACGCGTTCATGGAGGTTGGCCGCAGCCTCTTCATGCTCTGGGCCTTGAAGGGAAACAGCCCGGCGAACTATCGCAACTTCCAGCGCATCACGTGCTGGCTTGCCGCGTCAGCAGTGTTTTGGATTGCGGGCGGGTTTGCGGACGGCAACGCGCGGTTCACGTTATGGGTCATCGCGCTTCTTGTTGCGTATGTCGGCCCGTCGTGCCGGTTCTGGACGCCGGGTCTCGGTGCGTCGACGGTTTCGGACTGGGATGTGGAGGGCGGCCATCTGGCCGAGCGGTGCGCGCTGTTCGTCATTATCGCGCTCGGAGAGTCGGTGCTCGTCACCGGCGCGACGTTCGGGAAATTGGCATGGACGCCGGCAACCGTCGCGGCGTTCCTGGTCGCTTTCCTCGGCAGCGTGGCCATGTGGTGGGTCTATTTCAATATAGGTGCCGAGCGCGGCAGCCGCCACATCGCGGGATCGAGCGATCCTGGCAGGCTGGCGCGGCTCGCCTATACCTATATGCACCTGCCAATCGTCGCGGGCATCATCGTTGTGGCAGTGGGCGACGAGCTTGTCCTTGCGCATCCCGACGGTCATGTCGAGCTCAAAACCGCAGCCGTGCTCATTGGCGGCCCTGCGCTTTACCTGATCGGCAACATGCTGTTCAAGCGCGTGACGGCCATGCGATTCCCGCTTTCGCACCAGGTTGGGCTTGGCCTCCTGCTGCTTCTGGTGCCGGTCACACCCGCGCTCAGCCCCCTGTTGCTCAGCGGCGCCACAACCATGGTGCTCGTTGTCGTGGCAATCTGGGAGGCGCGCTCGTTCCGCACGCCGAGGACCGAGTGAGGCAGGGCTGGCTCCGTCGCGCATTCTGTTCTATGGCGTCATGCAAAGGAGCGCTGAATGGCAGCGGAAGGCAGCACCGAACTCGTCCAAGTTGTGGCTTTGCTCGGTGCCGGCGTGGTTGCCGTTCCGCTGTTCCGCCGGCTGGGGCTCGGCTCGGTCCTGGGCTATCTCGCCGGCGGCCTCATCATAGGGCCCTACGGTTTCGGGCTGTTTTCCGATCCTCAAGCGATCCTTCACGTTGCCGAGCTCGGCGTCGTGATGTTTCTGTTCGTGATCGGGCTCGAGATGCAGCCGTCCAGGCTATGGGGGTTGCGACGGCAGATTTTCGGGCTGGGCGCGCTGCAGGTGTGCGCTTGCGGCGCGCTGCTGACGCTGGTCGGGGTCATGGCGGGGTTCAGCCCGCTCGTGTCGTTCATCGCTGCCATGGGGTTCGTGCTGTCCTCCACCGCAGTCATCATGCAGGTGCTGGACGAGCGCGGCGACACCGCGACCCCGCACGGGCAGAAGATGATCTCGATCCTTCTGCTGGAAGATCTTGCGATCGTGCCGCTGCTGGCGATCGTGGCCTTCTACGCGCCCGCAACGGGGACGGAATCGCCATGGATGAGCGTCGGCATCGCCGCCCTGTCGATTGCCTGCCTCGTTGCCGCCGGCCTTTGGCTGCTCAACCCGCTGTTCCGCGTGCTGGCGGCAGCCAACGCGCGCGAGGTGATGACGGCCGCGGCGCTGCTGGTCGTGCTGGGCGCCGCGCTGCTCATGCAACTTGGTGGCCTGTCGATGGCGATGGGGGCGTTCCTCGCCGGTGTGCTGCTGGCCGAGTCCACGTTCCGCCACCAGCTCGAGGCCGACATCGAGCCGTTTCGCGGGATCCTGCTCGGGCTCTTCTTCCTCAGCGTGGGCATGGCGCTCGACCTCGGCGTCATCATGCGCGAGTGGCGTGTGATCGTCGTGGGCGTGCTCGCCTACATGATCGTCAAAGGTATCGGGATCTACGTGGTGGCACGCCTGACGAGGTCCAGTCACCACGACGCCCTCTACCGCGCGGCCTTGTTTGCCCAGGGCGGCGAATTTGCCTTCGTGCTGTATTCGGCGGCTGCGACCGCAGGCATCATCACGGCCGGCAACAATGCCACCTTCACGGCGATCGTCATCCTGTCGATGGCGCTGACCCCCTTTTCCATGATCGCGCTGAACTGGTTCCTCCCGAAATCGGAGCAGTCGTTCGACGGCGTGGACAAGGCCGACGGACTGGAGGGGAGCGTCCTGCTGGTCGGATTCGGCCGCTTTGGGCAGGTCGTGAGCCACTCGCTGCTGGCGCGCGGGCTCGATGTGTCCATCATCGACACCGATACGGAGATGATCCGTAGCGCCGCTGACTTCGGGTTCAAGGTGTATTACGGCGACGGGACGCGCCTGGACGTTCTGCAGGCCTCGGGCGCGGCGCGCGCCGAGGCAATTATTGTGTGCGTGGACAAGCGCGACACGGCCACCCGCATCGCCAGGCTGGTGAAGGCGGAGTTTCCGCTGGCCAAGCTGCTGGTCCGCTCATTCGACCGCGAGCACGCCCTGACGCTTGTTGAAATGGGCGTGGACGTGCAGGTGCGTGAGACGTTCGACTCGGCGATGACCATGGGCGAGGCCGCGCTTGTCCAGTTGGGCGTGCCGCCGGAGGAGGTCGCGGAGGTGATCGAGGATGTGCGCCGCCGCGACGTGGAGCGGTTCAAACTGGAGCAGGTCGGCGGCGTCATGGCCGGCGTGGATCTTCTGCGCGGGAACATGCCGCGCATGAAGCAGAAGCCGCTCACGACGCCAAGGCGGCAGGCGCGCGCGCTGAGCGAGGAGACGGCTGCTGCGACGCAGAGTGTCCCGGGAGCGAGCGATACGCAGCCCGGCACCACCACGGCACAAAGAGAAGGGAGATAGGCATGCACACCGTTCTGATGGTCGGCATAGGAGTGATCGCGCTTGCGGCGTTCGCGATCGGCGGTGCGCTGTCCGGGCGCACGGCGGCATGGGGCGCCCGCTGGTTCCTGCTTCCCTGGCTGGTCGTGTCGCTGATCAACTTCTACGTTGGAACGACGCACGGCTATTCGGCCGTAACGGAGCTTGGGTTCTTCATGATCGTGTTCTTCCTGCCTGCGCTCGCCGCATGGGGCATCATGCGGCTGTACGGCCGATAGGCGATGCCGGTCACGCAAGTCAGGAGACCGCCTGTCCCGGGCATCGTCCCGAGGCCGGGCGCGGGAACTCGGTCGCTTGCGGCCAGTTCCCCAGCACCACGCGCATGGCCTGCTCGCGGCCGCCACGCTTGAACAGAACCTCCACGCTTTCCCCCGGCCGCTTGCCTTGCAGCAGGCAGGTGAGCTCGCGCGTGTTCATGGCCGTGCGGCCATCGAGGCCGACGATGATGTCGTGGCGTCGCAACCCCGCCGCGAAGGCAGGTCCCGGCTCCTCGACGCCGGTTACATAAGAGCCGGCGCCGCCGCCCGTATAGCCTTCGACATTGCCGCTACTGATGTCGGTGATGACCACGCCGAGCCAGGGCCAGTCCTGGAGTTGGGCGTGGGCAGCGGGTGCCGACAAGGCGAAGAGCAGCACGCCCAGCACGGCTACCGGCGAAAACAACGTCTTCACGGCCTACCCTCCAGTCGTCCGAGAGCGAGGCGCTGCAGGCACAGCGTCCTAACAAGTTAGGCACTTACATATCGAGTGCCAACGCACAGCGGAGGGCAGGAGCCAGACCGAAACCGCTGAGCTGCAATTGACCAGTCTGAGCAAGATGTGAGCAGCGGCCTAGTTTAGACCAGCGACACGACTTCGACGCGCTGCGCCAGCGCCGTCGCGCCCGGCTGCGCGCTCCAGTCGAGGGAATTGCGCATCTCGCCGGATTTGCGGACCGCGCGCAGCCCATCCAGGTCGACATCGGCGTAAATCCAGCCCGGCTCGTTGACCGTGCCTTCGTTCAACACGCCCGTTTCCGAGAACCCATGATCCGCGGGCACGAAGATGCCGGCCGCTCCGGTGTTTCGATCCACCGCGGGCGACCATGCGGCATCGCCGATCGTCGGCGACATGACGGTGGCACAGCCGTTCTCCAAAGCACGCGCGCGTGCTCCGGTGCGGACGCGGTGATAGCCGGAGAGAAATTCCGTGCAGGAGGGCACAAGAACGAGATCGGCACCGGCCTCCGCTTGCGCGCGCACGAGCAAGGGAAATTCGCTGTCGTAGCAGATGGCAACACCGATGCGGCCGAGCGCAGTCTCGAACACACGCAAACGTTCGCCGCCGGAAATGCCCCAGGTGCGCTCGAATGGCGTCATCATCAACTTATCCTGCGCGCCGGCATTGCCGCTCGGCGCAAACAGGCATGCGGTATTGACGAAGCGCTCGCCGTTACGGCGCGGCCCGCTGGCGGCGAGGATGTGGAGCTTGTGAGCCTGCGCAAGCTCGGCATGCGCACGGCCCATCTCAGGCCACGCGTCCGAGACAGCGTGCAGCGACGCTTGCAGGTCGGCAGCGGCCGCTGAGCCCGCCGCGCTCGCGTACTCCATGGCGCCATACTCAGGAAAGACAAGAAGCTGTGCGCCGTTCGCGGCGGCTTCCGCAGTCCAGCGCGCCAGCTTCTCGCGGTATGCGGCGAGCGTATCGAAGGCATCGAGCGGGTATTGGGCGGCAGCGATCCGAACCTTGGCCATCACAGCGCCTTCATCCAGAACTGCATGGTCTTGGCCGTCTCTTCCGGTTGATCGACGTCCTTCCAGGTGAATTGCGTGGTCATGCCCTCGACCTTGGCATAGCCGCGCTTGGTCCAGAACGGATCGAGCGGCTGGTAGTCCGCCGGTTTCAACGGGTGGCTCGATGGCCGCACGACGGCGCAGAAGGTGCTGTGCGTGAAGCCGCCAAGGTCGCGCGCACGTTGCTCGCGATGATCGAAGAAGGCATGACCGATGCCGTGGCCGCGATGGCTGGTGAGCAGAACAGACTCGCCGCAGTAAAAAATCCGGCGAATGTCCGTACTGCGTGCCCGGAATGGCGCGGCAAATTCAGCCTCCACCTGATCGAGCGGTGCGGCCGTTGCGCACCCCACCACCTTGTCGGCATCGAATGCAGCCGAGATCACGGCCCCTGGAGCCGCAGCAAACTTGCGCAGATAGGTTTCCTCGTAGGCCGGTGTGCCGTCGTAGAGGTAGGGCCAGGCGCGGAAGACCGTGATGCGCAGGCGGGCGATTTCGGGCAGAAGCGGCGCGATTTCGGTGCCCGTAAACGGGACGACACGAACCGTCATGAGGCTTGTTCGGCGCTGGAGCCAGCGACCTGCCGCAACCAGTCGGCAAGGTTGTAGTACGTGGTCACGCGTGAGATCAGGCCGTCCTTGACCTCGAAGAACGTGCCTGCGGGCAGCCGGTAGGTTTGTCCGTGCGCGGGAGGAAGGCCGCTGTCGGTCTCGATGTAGGTGCCGAGAACCTCGAATTCGGCGGCTGCGCGCGAGCCGTCGGCACTGGCCATGACGACGATGTTCTCGAGTTGCTCGGCGTAGCAACGCTCCATGAGCTTGGAGAAATCTCGGAACGCGGCCTTGCCGGTGCGCCGGCTTCCCTGGTTCACGTCGTGGGCGATGTCTTCGCTCACGCAGGCAAGCATGGCCTCGCTGTCGCCTGCGTTGAAAGCCGCGTAGTAGCGCTCGATCAGCGCGACAGTGTTTGATGCACTCATATGGGTTCTCCGAACGCACCAGACTCTAGAGGCAAGTCCTCGATAATCCAATATCCTGCCACGAGATAAGCACGCACTCGGCCTTGCCAAGGCGCAGGTTGACGCGCGTGCGTTGCTTTCCCTGTCCGACCCATCTAGCGTGCGCCACGCCGCTTCCTCCCTGCACATCGGAAAAGCCAATGTCCTCGCCGCACGGCCGCGTCTTCTACGGCTGGTACGTGGTGGCGGCAGCCTTGGTGATCACGACCACCACCTCGGGTCTGGGCTTCTACAATCTGTCGATCCTGCTTGCGGCCCTCGTGTCGGAGCGCGGCTTTCCCGTGGCGTTGGTCAGTGCAGCCACTGCGACCTTCTTTGTTGCGGGCGGCATAGGCGGACTGATTTCCGGGCGGCTGGTCGACCGCTGGGATGCACGTGGCGTCATCGTCACGAATGCAGCAATTGCCGCAGGCGCCTTGGCATTTGTGGGACACCTGTACGAGGCGTGGCAACTGTTCGCTTTCCATATCGTGCTCGGCTTTGCACACGGGGCCATGAGCCTGGTCCCAGTGACGACCGTGCTCGCGCGCTGGTTCAATGTGCACCGTTCGCTCGCTTTCTCCATCGGTTCGACCGGCCTGTCTCTGGGCGGGATCCTAGTGGCACCCGTCGTGGCGCTATCGATCGAGCAGTACGGGCTTGCTGCCGCCGCGCCTTGGATGGCGCTCGGCATGCTTGTCGGCATGGTGCCCATAACCCTGCTCGTTCTGCGTCCGAGCCCGCAGTCTATGGGGCTGCAGCCGGACGGATTGAGCCAGGCCCAGATGTCGGAAGCGCCGCCGCAGCCGTCGACGTCCTACGCGGAGGCCACGCGCAGCGCCTATTTTCTTGCGGTATCGGCAGCCTACCTGTTCCTGCTTGGCGCGCAGGTGGGCGCGATCGCGCACCTCTACCGGCTCGTTCTGACGCGCGAGAGCACGCAGACCGCGGCGGTTGCCCTCGCGATTCTGGCGACCGGCAGCACGATCGGGCGGCTCATCGGCGGAGCCCTGCTGCTGAGGATCTCCTCGCAGAAGTTCGGCGCGGCGCTGATGGCAATTCAGGCCCTTTCGCTGGCCCTTCTCGCTGTGGCACAGGGCCCAGCCCTGATCCTAGCGGCGACCGCACTGTTTGCCGTCACCATCGGCAATTCGCTGATGATCCATCCCCTGCTGCTGGTCGAGCGGTTCGGGACCCGCGACTACGGCCGCATCTACGCCACGAGCCAAATGATCACGGTGGTGGGGGTGGCGGGTTGCCCGGCTTTGGTGGGGCTGCTCTACGACGTGAGCGGCGGTTACCTGATGCCGTTCCTGGTGATCGCCGGCATCACGCTGCTGGGGCTTGCGACCTTGACGGCCTTCGCCGCGCCCAAGCGCGCGGCTGCCTAGGCGGCTGCGAGCCGCATCTGCCTGCGCCGCAGCAGCAGGAACACCACGATGGTGCCGTTCAGGAGGTTCCAGGCAAGGCCGTTGGCGAACGCCTGCCAGTAGGATCCGGTGTAGTCAAAGATGGCGCCCGACATCCAGCCGCCGAGCGCCATGCCGAGGATGGTGGACATGATCACCAGGCCGACCAGGGTCCCGGCGAGGCGCGTCGGGAAGTATTCGCGCACGATGATGGCATACATCGGCACGATGCCGCCCTGAAACAGCCCGAACAGCGCGGAGATTACGTAGAGCGGAGTAAGGCCGTCGAACAGCAGGTACAGGAACAGCGCCAGGCCCTGCAAAATCGAGCCAATCAAGAGCGTCGTAAGCCCGCCAATACGATCGGCGATGAAGCCCGAGGCGATGCGGCTGATGATGCCGAAACCCAGCATGAGAGACAGCATCTCCGCCCCGCGTGCCACGCCGTAACCGAGGTCGCTGCAGTAGGCCACTATGTGCACTTGCGGCATCGACATGGCTACGCAGCAGGACACGCCCGCGAGGCACAGCAGCGCGAACAGCGCGTAGGGGTGAAGGCCGAGCGAACCGTTGGCATTGGCGGCTGCCGTGTCCATGCTCAGCGCAGCATGGTGAGAAAGGCGGCGCCTCAGTGCCAACGCCAAGGGCAACATGAGAGCGATGCAGACGATGCCCATGATGATCTGGTTCACCCGCCAGCCGTTGGTTTCGATCAGCCAGTTCACGATCGGAGGCCACACCGCGCCGCCGGCGTAGTTGCCCGAGGCGCAGATCGCGACCGCGATCCCGCGCCGCCGGTTGAACCAGTGCGAGATGTCCGCGATCAGCGGCGCGAAGGTTGCCGAGCTGCCGACGCCGATCAGGAAGTTGGCGACCGCGAACAGGAGGAGGCTCGGCGCCAGACCCGAGGCGATGAAGGCGAGGCTGAGCATGAGGCTCGCACCGATCACCGGCAGCACGATGCCGAACCGGTCCACGAGGCGGCCGATCACGACCGCGCCGAGGCCGAATCCCAGCATGGCCAGCGTGTAGGGCAGAGACGCATCGGCGCGCGCCACATTGAATTCGGCCTGGACCGAGGGCAGGGCCACCACCACCGACCACATGCCCACGCTCCCCACTGTGCCGATCAGCACGGCGGCCAGGAGCCGGAACCAGGCATAGGGAGACTCTGCCTCGCCGGTAGGCGGATTGCCGATTGCTTGTTCAATGCTGGCCATGGGCGCGCGACAATCCGTGCTATCGCTGCTGGGGTCAAGCGCAGCGTTTCTCGTACGCGTGGCTGCCATGCAGCAACGGATATCGACTTTCAGGGATGTCGCGTGCGTCTCAGTCTGCTGCAGGCCTGCGCAAAACGATGGCCGCAGCGATCAGGTTGAGGCTGATGCACAGCAGGAGTGCCGCTGTGTAGTTGCCCGAGGTATCGCGCACGATCCCGAGCAGACCCGGACCGAACGAATAGACAATCTGCGTGATGGCCGTCGATAGTCCGACAATCATGCCGAACGATGCTGCCGGAAACTCACGCTGAATGATGAGCGCCGGGAACGTGATCAGGTTGCCGACCGAGAAGCCGTAAACGGCACACGACAGCAGCAGCAATGTAGAATTGCTGGAGCTGATCATCACCGCCAACGCAGCGGCCTGGCTCACGAGTGACAGCGTCGCTGCGCGCCGTTGATCGGTTTTGTCGGCAATCACTCCGAGCGATAGACGGCCGACGATGGCCATTGCTGTGGTGACGGCCATGGCCAGTCCTGCAGCATTCCTGCCGACGCTGGGCTCCAGGAATGCGATCAGGTGAACAAGGAAGCCGGCCTGCGACAGCAGCGACAGCGAGAACGGGCCCGAGACACTCCAGAATGCCCGGCTGCGCAAAGCCCGGGCGCGGGTCCACGTGCTATCCCCGTCGATCGCATGTGGACTATTCTGGACAGAGTGCGACGGTTCGAGGCTGCGTTCGGGAAACACCTTGACCGCCAGGGGCACCATGATCAGCAGGATAAGTGCTGCGCTTACGAGCATGGTCGCGGTGAAGTTGGTCGCGGCCGTTGCCAGCACAAGCCCGGGTACCACCACCACGCCGCTGAAGCTTGCGCCGTTGAGCGCGAGTGAAATCGCAAGCCCACGCTTCGACTTGAACCACTGACCAAGAATGTTCGTGATCGCGGCGACGCTCATGGTCGCCCAGCCGAGCGCCATGACGAGATAGATTGCGAAGACCTGTCCCGGTGCCGTCAGGAACGGCAGGGCGCTCACCGAGATCGCAAACGCGGTCGCGCCGATCAGGGTGCACGTGCGCGCGCCGAATTTCTGCAGCCCGTCGCTGATGAAGATCAAGAGCACGGCCGCGCACAGGTAGTAGACCGAGGTTGCCATGGAGATCAGGCCCGTGGGCCAGCCATGGATTCGATGCAGCTCGGCAAGGTAGAAGGCGTGTCCGTAGAAGCCGAAGCCCCAGCACACCACCGCCATCACGAAGCACACGAAAACAACGCGCCACCCGGCATAGCCAAGCGCGCCCTCGTCTGCCGCCTCGTCAGGTTCGTTGCCGGGGTGCCGTTGGCTCATGGTCGGTGTCCTGGGCTCAACGGCCGGGCTGCCCAACGGAAGTTCGGTGTTCCCCCTGTGGACGGAGGCCAAAGCGAGCTTGCCCGCGTCCTGCCGAGCCACCAAACCGTCCGCCATCCTTCACCGGTGTGATTCGAGGTGGCGCCGACCGGCGGCGTGGCATCCGAAGGCCCAAAGGGCGCGAAGCTTGGGAAAGAACATTCTCATCTTCTCGGACGGCACCGGCCAGGCCGGCGGCTTCATGCCGGACGAGACGCGCAGCAACGTCTACAAGCTTTATCGCGCCACCCGCGTCAGCCCCGACACCATCGTCGACCCGAAGCTGCAGATTGCCTTCTACGACGGCGGCCTTGGTTCGCGCGCGGACGGTGAGGGCATCAAGATCAAGGCATGGCGCAGGATCTACAACCTGCTGGCGCGCGCCACCGGTCTTGGCATCACCCAGAACATCATCGATTGCTATGCGCATATCATCCGCGTGTGGCAGCCGGGCGACCGCATCTATCTATTCGGTTTCAGCCGTGGTGCCTACACCGTGCGCTGCGTGGCCGGCGTCCTCAAGTATTGCGGCATCCCCACAGCGGTTGTTTGCGAGCGCACCGGGCGCGTCCGTCCGCTGCAACGCGACATCAAATCCGCGCGCCGCATCGCCACGCAGGCGGTCAAGCATGTCTACCAGCACGGCGCGTCGGTGAAGGACGACCCGCAGAGGGCCGAGCGCGAGGCGCGCGCTCAGCGCTTCCGGTCGCAGTACTGCTCGGGCGACGCAAGCACCTCCAACACCGCGCCCTATTTCATCGGCGCGTGGGACACGGTCAACACGCTGGGTGCGGGTTCGGTGGCACTGGCGGGGCTTGCCGGCGTCTATGCTGCAGGGTGTGCCGCCGCTGCGGGTGCTCTCAGCTACACCTTCGGCCTGTTCTTCTGGCCGCTGTTCGCGATCTTTGCGCTTGGGCTTCCGGCCTGCACCTATCTCGTCGCCTGCTTCCGCTACCATGGCCTTGCCAGCCTCGCGCGCTATCGCATGGCCTTCTACGACACCAGCCTGCACTACGCGGTGCGCTATGCACGCCATGCCATCGCCATCGACGAGAACCGCGCCAGTTTCGCGTACGTGCCGTGGGACGAGTATCCGATCAGGGACCAGCGACCGACCTCGTTGTCGCCCGTGCCGGAGCGCATCAAGCAGGTCTGGTTCGCCGGCAGCCATTCCGATGTCGGCGGCAGCTATCCCGAAACCGAGTCGCGCCTGTCGGACGTCGCACTCGCCTGGATGCTGCAGGAAGCGCGCACGCTGCCCACGCCGATCATGGTCGATCATTCCGTGCTGAAGCTGTTCCCCGACAGCGGCGGCCCTCAGCACGACGAGCGCGAAGCCTTCTTCTCGTCATGTCCCCCGTGGCTGGTAAGGGTCTGTCTTTGGTTCGTGTCGCGGCGGACTTTCGGCTGGCGGGAAGGGCATCGCCAAGTGCCGGATGACGCGGTCCTGCACCCCACCGTTATCGAGCGTTTCCGGCGCCCGGCCGTGCTCATTCACGGCGACATAACCCCCTACCGGCCCGGCATGCTGCGCCATCATCCGGCGGTGGCGGAGTTCTACTCGGCCGCGGCGGCAGCCACGATCTCGTCGGTCACGACCTTGAAGCCTGCCAGTCTCGCCGGACCGAAGCTTGTGGACAGCGCAACATCGGTCGCATCACGCCCGCGTGCCATGAGCACGCGGCCGATCCGCGGCGTATTGTGGCGCGCGTCGAAGGTGTACCAGCGCCCGTCGAGATAGGCCTCGAACCACGCGCTGAAGTCCATGGGCTCCGGCGCGATCGGCACGCCGATATCGCCCAGGTAGCCGGTGCAGTAGCGCGCCGGGATGTTCATGCAGCGGCACAGCGTGATGGCGAGATGCGCGAAGTCGCGGCACACGCCGCGCTGCTCGCGAAAGCCGTCCCATGCGGTGCGTGTTGCCGAAGCGTGCTGGTAGCCGAAGGTCAAACGCTCGTGCACGTAGTCGCAAATGGCCTGCACGCGGCCCCATCCCTCCGGACCGTTGCCGAACAGCGACCAGGCCATGTTGGAGAGATGGTCCGTATCGCAGTAACGGCTGCCGAGCAGATAGGTCAGGACGTCGTCGGGAAGCTGCTCGATGGAAAGCTGGCGTGCATCGGGCTCGACGATGTCATGCGCGCCGCTGTCGTTGATGAGGAAATCGCTGGAGATCGTCATCAGGCCGGCCGGCGCGACGATGCGTGTGCAGGTGTTGCCATGCGAGTCGCGATAGTCCCGCGCCTCGATCTTCGGGTTGAGCGTCATGGAAGGCTGCGTGATGAGATCGTTGAGCCGCACCGGATGCACGCTCAGCATGAGAATCATGGGCGTCGGCTTGGGGCACTCGTAGGTGATCTCGTACCCGCACCGGATCTGCATGCATCGTCTCCCGCGCCGCTCAAAGCACCGCAGACTAGGATGAAAGCAAGATCAGTGCCATGCGCCTGCATAGGCCATAACGCAACCGTACAAGGCAGAGTTCCGCCAATCAGCCATTCTCGCCTCGCGCCCGGGATAATGCGCGTCGCCTTCTGTGCACCGTAACCTGGACCCCCGCCTCCCCAGGGGAGACGTTTGTGGCTGGGTACGTACCCCACAACTGGCGTCATTCCCGCGCAGGCGGGAATCCAGTGCACGGGGATGCGAGGGTAACGGGTCTGTTTGGTGATTGATTGCGCCGCGCGTGCGTCGGCGGCCAAGACCCTAGCGTCTGATGATTTCGCTCAGGGGCTCGGCGTTGACGTTCACTTCCACGGTCATGTCCAGGAAGTCGCGCTCGGCTCCGAAATATGACCCCGACAGCGGCACGGCCTGGCTCGGATCGCGCGCGACCGCAACGCGGATGAGGTCGCGGTTGCCCACGATGGCGTTGGTGGGGTCGAACTCGACCCAGCCAGCGCCCGGCAGATACACCTGGCACCACGCGTGCGTGGAGCCGCCGCCCAGGTGGCGCGGCCCGTCGCGGTCGGGCACGTACAGGTAGCCGGACACGAAGCGCGCCGCGAAGCCGAGCGAGCGCAGGGCCTCGATCATCAGCAGGGCCATGTCGCGGCAACTGCCGCGGCCGAGCCGCAGCGTTTCCGACGGCTCACGCGTGCCGGGCTCCGAGCGCCGCTCGTAGGTGAAGCTCTCCTTGAACGCTAGGGTGAGCGTCATCAGCAGCATGCCGGTGTCGGTTGGTTGTCCCTTGCGCAGGAAGCGGCGCACCCAGCGATGAATGCCCTGGTCCGGATCGGGATACTGCGGGGTTATGAAGGGCATGAGATCCGCCAGTTCGTCGGCGGCATAGGCAAAAGGGTAGGAGCGGGCGTACTCCTCGATCTCGAATTGCGGCGCGTCGGGCAGTGTCGCGTGGTCGAGCCAGATGTTGCTCTCGAACTTGAGCTCGCTGGCCGGCTCATCGCCGAAGTCGGCGATGGTGACGCAGTTGCCGAACACGTCGTGCACCCAGCGCATGTCTTTGGGCCGGGGTGTGATCGTCAGCCAGGCCTCAAGCAGCTTCTGGTCATAGCTGTCGCGCGGCCGGAACATCATCCGGTGCTCGCCGAATCGAACCGGCTGGGCATAGCGGTAGGTGGTGGTATGGCGAACGGACAGCAGGGTCATTGCGCGAGGCAGGTCTCATTCCGGCGCAAGGGTACGCAAACACAGCGCCTCAAGGACCCTTGCAAGATTCGTACGTCTTTGTCCGCCGGGAGGAAAATTGCCCCGGCGTCAGGCTCACGCGCAATGACAATTCTGCCACGCAATGGCGCTTAACGCGGCATTCGCGGGCTGTGCGGCTACCTGCCGCCGCTGAAGGGCCAGCTCCCGATGGCGCCGGCACTCACCGTGCCGGAAATCTTGTCGCCGTCCACGTTGGCGGTGAATGCCAGCGTAAGCGGCATCGGGTTCTTGATGTCTGCTTTCCAGGCAACCGTGCTGCCGTCCGCGGTGCCTTCGTAAATGTCCGTGGAATTGCCCTCTGCCGTCAGTTTGCCCGACAGCGTGCCGCCGGCCGTCTTCAGATCAAGCGTCGACTGGCGCTCGCCGATGGGGGTCTGCATGGTCAGGTTCCAGGTTCCATCCACCGACATGGCCATCCTCCTCTTTGGTTGGTCTACACTAGCAGATCATCTGCCGTGAAATGAGGCTCGATTCGTCTGGGGGCGCCATGTCGCCGGGCCGGGCACGCCCGGCGGGTGTATAGGAGCCGCGTTCCCGCGCAAGACCCGAGGCCAGCCATGCGCTCCGATGACACCCTGAAGCAGCCGTTCCCGATCTCGTTGCCCAAGGAGAAGATCAAAATTCTTCTGCTTGAAGGCATCTCCGATACGGCCGTCAACGCCTTCAAGACCGCCGGCTACACCCAGATCGACCGCCGGACAAAGGCCCTTGGCGGCGGTGAGCTGCGCACGGCGCTGGACGGCATCCGCCTGCTCGGCATCCGCTCGCGCACGCAGATCACCGCAGACGTGATCGAGGGTGTGCGCTCGGTCGTGGCCATCGGCTGCTTCTCGGTCGGGACCAACCAGGTCGATCTCGCCGCCTGCAGCACGATGGGCATCCCGGTCTTCAATGCACCCTTTTCCAACACGCGCTCCGTCGCCGAGTTGACGATCGCCGAGACCATCATGCTCATGCGCCGCATCTTCCCCAAGTCCGTGTCTGCCCACGGCGGCGGCTGGGACAAGAGCGCGGTCGGCTCCAACGAGGTGCGCGGCAAGGTGCTCGGCATCGTCGGCTACGGCAACATCGGCTCCCAGCTCGCCGTGCTCGCCGAAGCCATAGGCATGCGGGTCATCTATTACGATCACACCGACAAGCTGCAGCACGGCAACGTCGAGCCCACCGCCAGCCTCGATGAGCTCCTCGCCAAGTCCGACGTCGTCAGCCTGCACGTGCCCGAGACGCCCGCCACGCACCGCATGATCGGCGCGCGCGAGATTGCCCTCATGAAGAAGGGCGCGATCCTCATCAACAACGCCCGCGGCACCGTCGTCGACCTCGATGCCCTGGCCGCAGCCCTCGCCGCAAACAGCCTGTCCGGCGCCGCCGTCGACGTGTTCCCGGAGGAGCCCGCCTCCAACGCCGACAGTTTCAAGAGCCCGCTGCAGGGCCTCGACAACGTCATCCTCACCCCGCATGTGGGCGGCTCCACCGAGGAGGCGCAGGAGCGCATCGGTAGTGAGGTGGCGCGCAAGCTCGTCGAATACTCCGACGTCGGCTCCACCACCGGCGCCGTCAACTTCCCGCAGGTGCAGTTGCCGCCGCGCCCGGCCGGCACCCGCTTCATCCAGGTGCAGCGCAACCTGCCCGGCGAGCTCGGCCGCCTCAACGAGGTGTTCGCGCGCCACAAGGTCAATATCGCCGCACAGTACTACGAGACCGCCGGCCCGCTCGGCTATGTCGTTCTCGACGCCGACGGCACCGTCCCCGACGCCGAGGCCATCGTGAAGGAAATCCGCGCGCTGCCCGGCACCATCCGCGCACGCATGCTCTACCGCCGCTCCTGAGGCCTCAACTTTCGATCATTGCCATCAGAGTTTCGAGTCGGTCGGCTTCCGCGGCCGGCTTGTCCCAGCGGATGCGGCTGATGCGGGGGAATCGCATGGCGACGCCCGACTTGTGGCGTGTCGACTTCTGCACGGCATCGAACGCCACCTCGAACACCAGCTCCGGCGTCACCGCCCGCACCGGCCCGAAACTTTCCGTCGTATGCGCGCGCACCCAGCGGTCGATCTGCAGCAGCTCCGCATCCGTGAAGCCGAAGTAGGCCTTGCCGACCGGCACCAGTTCCTCGGCACCCGTCTCCGCATGCGTGCGCCACGCCCCGAACGTGTAATCCGAATAGTACGACGACCGCTTGCCCGAGCCGCGCTGCGCGTACATCAGTACGCAGTCCAGCGTCAGCGGCGCGCGCTTCCACTTGTACCACTCGCCCTTCGGCCGCCCGGCGACGTACCGGCTTTGCCGCCGCTTGAGCATCAGCCCTTCGATGCTCGCCGCGCGGATGTCCGACCACAGCCGATACAACTTCTCCTTCTCCATGGCCGGAATGATCTCGGAGAGGTCGGTGTGCGCCGGCCGTACCCGCGCGTGCCACTCTTCCAGCCGTGCCCTGCGCTCCACGAACGGCAGCCCGCGCAGGTCCTCGCCCTCCAGCATCAGCATGTCGTAGAGGCGGATATGCGCCGGATAGGTCGCCATCTGCTTCGCCGAGACCGTCTTGCGGTTCAGCCGCTGCTGCAGGTCGTTGAACGGCGCCACCTCGCCGCCGCGCACGACCAACAGCTCGCCATCCACCACCGCATTGAACCGCATGCCCTCGATCACGTCCGGGAACGCCCGCCCGATATCGTCGCCCGTCCGTGAATAGAGCCGCGTCTCGCCGCCCGTGGCGACGAGCTGGACGCGGATGCCGTCCCACTTCCACTCCGCCGCGAACTCGGAGAGATCGAGCGCTGCCCAGTCCGCATCTTCCAGCGCATGCGACAGCATCAGCGGCCGGAACACAGGTGCGTTGCTCGTGCTCGGCTTGGCGCCGCGCCCCTCGATCCAGTCGAACAGCGCCACATACGGCGGCGCCAGCGCGTGCCACACCTCCTCGACGTCATCCACCTTGAAGCCCGCCAGCCCCGCCACCGCCGTCTTGGCAAGCCGCGCCGACACGCCCACCCGCAACGCCCCTGTCAGCAACTTGAGCAGCGCCCAGCGCCCCGTCGCATCGAGCCCGTCGAGCCAGGTCTCGAGCCGCGGCCCCAGATCGTTGCGCCCGATCAGCGCCAGCTCGGAGACAATGTCGGAGAGGCGAGGCGCGTCCACCGTTTTGCCTTGAACACCATCGTCTGCTCCGAGCACGACGGGTTCCCCTCCCCCTTGTGGGGAGGGGCTAGGGGTGGGGGGAAGCCCCACAGTCGATGTTCTGGAGGGAACGCGCGCCGGCTGCTCCCACACCAGCGCAATCGTCTCTGCCGTATCGCCCACGTAGTCCCGCGACAGCGCAAACAGCGCCGGGTCCATGCGCTGCGCCATCATGTCGGCCAGCGTCCGCCGCAGCGGGAACGAGAACGGCAGCCCATCGGTCAGCGCGGCCAGCGCCCAGCCGCGATCCGGATCTGGCGTGGTGCGGAAATAGTCCTGCATCAGCCGGATCTTGGCGTTGCGGCTCGGGCTGTAGGACAGCCGGTCGAGAAGCTGGGCGAAGGCCTTCACTCGCCCTCCTCGTCCTCGTAGCCGACCAGTGCCAGCGCCCGCCCGCGCTTGCCCATCTGCGTGATCTGGTGCACGAGCGCGTCCTCGCGTCCGTGCGTCACCCAGATTTCCTCGGCCTCGGTCTCGGCGATGGTCTCGATCAGCTCGGGCCAGTCGCAGTGGTCGGAGATCACCAGCGGCAGCTCCACGCCCGATTGCCGGGCGCGCGCACGCACGCGCATCCAGCCCGACGCGTACGCCGTCATCGGTTCCGTCAGCCGCCGCGACCAGCGGTCCTTGAGCGCCGACGGCGGACACAGCACGATCTCGCCCGGCAGCTTGTCCGTCGCGTCGCTGACGAGCCGGAGCGCGCCGAGGCCGATCCCCTGCGCCTCATAGAGGTCGCACATGGCCTTCAGCGCGCCATGCAGCCAGATGGTCTTGTCGTAGCCCACAGCGCGTAGAAGTGCGATCAGCCGCTGCGCCTTGCCGAGGCTGTAAGCGCCGATCACATGTGTCCGCTCGGGGAATGCTCGCAGCGAGACCAGCAGCTTGCCGATCTCGCTCCTGTCCGGCTCATGGCGGAACACCGGCAGGGCAAACGTCGCCTCCGTGACGAACAGGTCGCAGCGCACCAGCTCGAACGGTGCCGCCGTTGCATCGAAAGCACGCTTGTAGTCGCCCGAGATCACCGCCCGCCGCCCGCGATGTTCGATCACCACCTGGGCGCTGCCGAGGATGTGCCCCGCAGGGACGAGGCGGACCGTCACATCGCCCATCGCCAACGGCTCGCCGTAGCGCACCGGCTGGAAGCTCGCGGCGCACTGCTCGCCGAGCCGCGCCTTCATCACCGCGATCGTCTCCGCCGTCGCCAGCACAGCGCCATGTCCTGGCCGCGCATGATCGGAATGGCCGTGCGTGATGATGGCGCGATCTACCGCGCGCACAGGATCGATGTGAAAGCCGCCGGCAAGGCAGCGCAGCCCCGCCGTCTCCGGCATCAGCCAGGATGCAAAGTTTGAAAGCTTGGCCATGTCGATCGCGTCCTCATGCGATGAACGCCTCAAGGCCGCAGGCAGGTCCGTTAAAGTGCGGCGTTATCTCTTTTCGCTCGACCGCATCCTGAGGGCGTCGCGCTCGTCGCTCCGCGCCAGATGGAAACGCTGGAAGTTGCGATCCTGAAGGTAGATCTTGTGCCGCACCCACACGAACAGGTCGTAGAACGTGTCGGGGCCGAAGCTCAGCGGCAGGCGCTCGGTCGCCTCCAGCTCACGCCCCCACTTGCCGTCGAGCCCCGTGAGGTCATCCTTGAAGAACACCACCGTGGGCGTGAAGATGACACCCCAGCGCTCCGCCAGCTTCTTTTCCGTCATGCGTTTGCCGTCGAAGTCCGTCACCTCGCGCGCGCCCCACAGGTTGAGCTGCAGAATGCGGAAGTTCCGGCGCACGTAGTCGTTGATGTACTTGCGCGACATCACCTCGGTGTGCATGCGCTTGCAATAGATGCAGCCCTGCTGCTCGAAGATCACCGCGAAGCGCATGTCCTCGGCCCTGGCTTCAAGGAAGTCCTCGCGCAGGTCGAGGAAGGAGACGTGATACCAGCGCTGCCGGTAGTGCCCGTCATCGTTGATCGGCGCGACGCGCGGCGCGACCGGTCCGGTCGGCGGGGGCAGGTCCTCGGCGCGCGCGCCGCCGGCGACCAGGGTCGCGCTGATCAGCACGCCCAGCAGGGCATGGGCAAACCGGGGCAAGCTGTTCCACCTTCGCGGCATGATCTCAGGGGTGCGATCGATATGGTGCCTGTGGCCGTTTGAAACGAGACCGGGCGCCGTCATTCCGCTGCAGCCAGCGGCGCCGTCTCCATGCCGTCCTCAACGAGGCGCGTAGCCTCAGACAACACCTGTGCTGTTGCGTACGCCGCGGGTGCATTCTCGGCAAGATACCGCCGAAACTGTCGCGCCCGTGGCCGCCCATGATACAGGCCGAGAATATGGCGGGCGATGTTATTCAGCCGGCCGCCGGCTTCCAGGTGCCGCTCAGCATAGGGCACCAGGGCTTCCATGACGTCCCGGCGCGAGGCCGGCGCCAGGGTACCGCCGAACAGGCGGCCGTCCACCTCCGCCAGCAGATAGGGGTTCTGGTAGGCGGCACGTCCGAGCGCGACGCCATCCACATGGGTGAGATGCGCCTCTGCCTCGTCGACGGAACCGATGCCGCCGTTGAGGATGATCGTGAGCTGCGGCCGTGCCACCTTCACCCGGTAGACACGCTCATAGTCCAGCGGCGGGATCTCTCGGTTCTCCTTGGGTGAGAGACCCTGCAGCCACGCCTTGCGCGCGTGGATGATGAACGTCCCGCAGCCTGCGTCTGCGACGCTCCTGATGAAGCCGTCGAGCGCGGTCTCGCTGTCCTGGTCGTCGATGCCGATGCGGCACTTCACAGTGACCGGCACCGACACGCGCGCCCGTATCGCCTCGACGCAGCGCGCGACGAGGTCAGGCTCCGCCATCAGGCAGGCGCCGAAGCGTCCCTCCTGCACGCGGTCGGACGGACAGCCGACGTTGAGGTTGATCTCGTCATAGCCGCAATCCTGGCCGATGGCCGCGGCCTCCGCGAGCTTCGCCGGATCGCTGCCGCCGAGCTGCAGGGCGACAGGATGCTCCTCCGCGCTGAACGCGAGCAGCCGGTCGCGCTTGCCGTGCAGGATCGCATCCGCCGTCACCATCTCCGTGTAGAGGCGTGCGCGTGTCGACAACAGGCGATGGAAAAACCGGCAGTGCCGGTCCGTCCAATCCATCATCGGCGCAACGCAAAAGAGATGCGAGAAGTTCATCCGATCCTGAGTGCTGACTTGCCTGGCGCGACGGCGCACGCGGCCAGTCTATATCAAGGGTAGTCAAGGACACATACCCTGTACGCCCAGGTTAACCACGCGTACTAGCGCCGCACCGTCCACCACGTGTCTATCTCGAATCCCGAGAGCGGGAGCGTTTCCGGGAAGCGCAGGTGGTCCCAATGTGCCAACCACACGGTGGGCAGATGGAAAAGCGGGATCACATAGTCGCCCGACAGCAGGACCCGGTCGAACGCACGCACGTCAGATGTGAACTCAGCGGTCGAATCCGCCTGCAGCAGCGCGTCGATCAAGGCGTCCGCGGCGGGGTTCTTCGCTCCCGTGAGGTTCAGGCTGCCCTGCAAATCGGCGGCGCGGCTTCCCCAACGGTTAGCCTGCTCGTTGCCGGGCGACAGCGAAGCCGTCCAGGTCCAGATCAGCATGTCGAAATCGAAACTCTTGAGACGTGCGTTGAACTGTGCGCTGTCGACATGGCGCACGCTCAGATCGATGCCGAGGCGCGCCAGCGTGCGCGCGTAGGTCAGCATCAACCGCTCCTGCGGGCGCGTTTGGGCCAGGAATTCCAGCCGCAGCGGCTTGCCGGCCTTGATTTGCTTGCCGCCCTTCAGCGTGTAGCCGGCTTCCACAAGCAGCTTGCTCGCGAGCTGCAGTTGCGCGCGGTTGTCGCCCCCGCCGTCGGTGGCTGGAAACCGGTAGGTGCCGTCGAGGATGTCGGGCTTCACCAACCCTGCGAACGGCCCGAGGAGCTGGCGCTCGCGCGCGTCCGCAGGCCGGCCGTGCGACGACAGTTCGGAGCGATCGAAGAAGCTCTGCGTGCGCCGGTACAACCCGTTGTACAGCGAGCGGTTGATCCACTCCGCGTCGAACATGGACAGCAGGGCGCGTCGCACGCGCGCGTCGGCGAGATGGGTCTTGCGTGTGTTGAGCACGATGGAGGACATGCCCGACGGCAGCGACGTCGCAAATTCGCGTTTCGCCACCGTGCCGTCGCGAACCGCCGCGAACCCATATCCATTCAGCCAGCGGTTGGGATCGTCCTCCTGGCGCACGTCGATCTCGCCTGCCTTGAAGGCCTCGAACAGCGAGGAGGCTTCACGAAAGTATTCGACCCTGATCTCGTCGAAATTGAACCGGCCGCGCGATACGGGCAGGTTGCGCGCCCACCAATCGGGATTGCGGCGATAGGCGATTGACCGTCCCGCTTCCACGCGCTCGACCTTGTAGGGTCCGCTGCCCAGCGGTGGTGTCAGTGTCGTCTGCTCGAATGTCTCGGGTGTCAGGGCGTGCCGTGGAAGGATCGGCATCAGACCCAGCAGCAGCGGTGCCTCGCGATCTCCCGCCACCGCAAACGTGAACCGGACGCTGGCCTCGCCGATCTTCTCTGCCTTTGCCACCTTGCCGTAGTGCGACCGGTGATAGGGCCAGCCCTTCTCCCTCAGCAGGTCAAAGCTGAAGAGCACGTCGTCCGGGGTGATCGGACGCCCGTCTGCGAATCGCGCCTCGCGACGCAAGTGGAATGTCACCGAGCTGCGGTCCGCCGGTACCTCGACGCTTTCCGCGATCAGCCCGTAGAGCGAAAACGGCTCATCGGCGCTGCGCGTCAGCAGGCTCTCGAACACGTAATCCCGCATGCCGGAGGCGGAGACACCCCGGATGATGAAGGGGTTGAGACTGTCGAAAGTCCCAAGAACGCCGAGGACCACCCGCCCACCCTGCGGGGCATCGGCATTCACGTAGGGAAAGGCCTTGAACCCTGCGGTGTGCTTGGGGTCCCCATGCATCGCCAGGGCGTGCGCAGGCTCGGCTTTTCCAGCCCCGCAGCCCGCCAGAAGCGCGCCGGCGGCGATGAGGAGCGACCGCAGCGTTTGCGAAACTTTCGGCAAGGTTTGGCCCGGGGAGCCGCCGTGCCGGCGCCTATGCCGCGGCGGATTGGAAAACCTCCGGGCGGCGTTGCCCGGTAGCCACGACGGCTTTGCTCTCGCTTGTGTGTCCACCCGCCATCCACAGCTCGTCACGGGAATGCCGCAATCGACCCTTTAGTGCCGCTCATCGAAAAAGATACACCGCATTCAGTCTCCAGTAAGGCCCGCGCACTTCGCCGGCTGCAGGCGGTTCTCCAGGGGAAAGGTTAAATACGTTATGGCTCAATCGGTTTTGCACCTTGGGGTTGGTGCACGGCTGGCGCGTCTTTGCGCAATCACGGCCACTGTGGCGCTGGGCGTCACAGCCTTCATCTCTCACTCCACGGCCCAGACGCCGCCGGCCAAGAAGCCGCCGGCCGCCAAGCCTGCCGACAAAAAGGATGCTGCCGCCGCAGCCAGCAGCCCCTGGGTGAAGCTCTGTGAGAAGGCCACCGCCAACACCAAGGACAAGGACGGCAAGGACCAGAAGAAAGAGCTCAACGTCTGCATGACGCACCATGAGCGCATCGACGGCAGCAGCGGCATGGTCGTTGTGTCCGCCGCCCTTCAGCAGCTCAAGGTCGAGGGCGAGCCCAAGGACAAGCAGCAGTTCCTGATCATGGTCCCCACGGGCGTGCTTCTGAAGCCCGGCATGCGCGCGACCATGTTCCCGAAAGACCTGTGGGCCAAGGTCGAGAAGAACGAGAAGATCGACAAGGCGGAAGAGGCCAAGTTGAAGGCCATTACGCTCGACTACACGCTCTGCCACGCGATGGGCTGCACCGCAGAGACGGAAGCGACGCCTGAGCTGATCAGCACCCTCAAGTCGAATGCCGGCATGATGGTGTTCGCCCTGCGGGCGTCGGGCGCTCCAGTGGCGTTCCCCGTGCCGCTCACCGGCTTCGACCAGGCACTCAACGGCGCGCCCGTTGATCCTCAGAAGTATGGCGAGGCGCGCAAGGCGTTGATGATGCAGATTGCTCAGCGTCAGAAAGAGCTTGGCGACGAGCTCAAGAAGCAGAACGACGTGTTGCAGAAGATGCAGGGGCCCGAGGCCTACGGCAAGACGCCTCCGGCACCGCCTGCGAAAAAATAGAGCCGCGCACGCATTGAATAAGGGGCCCGTCTGGAATTCCAGCGGGCCCTTTTCATTTCCGGCTTCTTTAGTGCGGCTGCTTCAGGAATAGCGGGCGGTATTCCCCGTTCCGGCTGATCGTGAACAGATCTTTGATCTGCGAGTGCCGCAGCGGTTTCTTGGAGTCGTCCGGCAACAAGTTCTGCTCGGAGACGTAGGCGACGTATTCCGTTTCCGCGTTCTCGGCGAGCAGGTGGTAGAACGGTTGCTCTTTCCGCGGCCGGATTTCGGCGGGGATCGCCAGCCACCATTCTTCCGTGTTGTTGAAGATCGGGTCGATATCGAAGATGACGCCGCGAAACGGGTACACCCGGTGGCGAACGACCTGGCCGACGCCGAATTTCGCTTGCCCTATCGTGGGCATGGAAGCCCCCGGTTCCTCGAAGACATGCGTGCCGTCGATATCCGGTAGGCGATCCAGGCGTCAATCTATCAATTGTGCCCGGGGGGCATCAAAGCCCATAGAGCGCCCGCCTCTCCGGGTCCCGGGCCGCCACCAGCGCCGCCAGGTCGAGGATGACCTTGGCCTGCTTCCAGGTGGCGTCGTCCTGCATCTTGCCGTCGATCATGGCGGCCCCGGTGCCGTCCGGCATCGCCGCGACAATACGCTTGGCAAAGGCCACCTCGGCAGGATCGAGGCTGAACACCCGCTTGGCGATGTCGATCTGCGTCGGATGCAGCGTCCAGGCACCCACGCACCCGTGCAGGAAGGCGTTACGGAACTGCGCCTCACACGCCGCCGGGTCCGAGAAGTCGCCGAAGGGGCCATAGAACGGCTTCAAGCCGAAGGCCATGCAGGCGTCCACCATGCGCGCCAGCGTGTAGTGCCACAGGTCCTGCTGGTAGAAGTTGCGGGCGCCGCCTGCCGGCCCCGGGTCGGCAAGCACGCCATAGGATGGATGGCCGCCGCCGACGCGCGTCGTCTTCATCCCGCGCGACGCTGCAAGGTCGGCAGGGCCGAGGCTCATGCCGTGCATGCGCGGGCTGGCCCGTGCGATCGCCTCCACGTTGTTCACGCCTTCCGCGGTCTCCAGGATCGCGTGGATCAGGATGGGGCGCGGCAGGCTATGCTTGCCTTCGAGCTGGGCCAGTAGCTGGTCCAGATAGTGGATGTCCCAGGGCCCCTCGACTTTGGGCAACATGACGACATCCAGCTTGCCGCCGACGGCAGGCACGATTTCCAGGATGTCGTCCAGAGCCCAAGGCGAATTCAGCGCGTTGATGCGCGTCCACAAGCCCGTTGGGCCGAAATCGTGGGCCTTGGCCAGCTCGATGAAGCCACGCCGCGCCGCGACCTTGGCGTCTGCCGGCACGGCGTCCTCCAGATTGCCGAGCACCACGTCCACCTGCGGGATCAGCTCGCCCACACGGGCGCGAATCTTGTCGTTGTGAGGCGGAACGAAGTGGATCATCCGCTCCAGGCGGATCGGCACCTGGCGGAAGGGTTCCGGAGCTCCGATGGCGAGCGGGGCGAAGTGTCTGGCCGGAGCACGGGAGGTCGTCATGGAGCCGCCGATTTGTTGCGCTGCAAAATGGGCACTCTAGTCAAACCGGAGCACACTGAGAAGCATCAACTCCAGCGCCGGTTGCTCCACATCCACTGCTCCGGCACCTCGCGTACCCAGGTCTCGAACTGGGCCTGCATCGCTGCGGTAATGGCCTTGATATCGTCGGCAGCGTTCGCCGTCCGGGGCACCTTCAGTTCCTGAAACTCGACCTTGAATCGGCTCTGGTTGCCTAGGCGCACGCAGCGGCCGATCCAAATGCGCGCGCCAACGCGGCGCGCGATGAGCGCCGGGATGGTGACGGAGCGCGCCGGCGTTCCAAAGAATGGCACGGGCAAACCCCGCTTGTCGTGCAGGTCGCAAACCAGCCCGAGCCGCCCGCCCTGGCGGACGAAATCCATGATCTGACGGGCGGTTTTCTGGCCCTCTTCGCCGTCGCCGTTGATGCGGCCCTTTCCCAGCAGCCCGCCGGGATAAAGCGTACGGCGAAGCGCACGCAGGTACTGATCGACATAAGGGTTATTGACTCGGCGATAGACCGCCGCCGGATTGTTTCCGGCCAAGGTCAACGGCCAGGCGGCCAGTTCCCAGTTGCCCATGTGCAGGGTGACGCCGATCGCCGAACCCATCTTGTTGCGGTAGCGCGCGAAGACCTCACTGGTGGTCTTGGTCAATTCGAGGCGATCGGGTTCAGCGAGGATGCGATCGATCTGCATGGTCTCTGCCATGACGCGACCGAGGTTCTCCCACATCGCGAGCGCAATTGCCTGGCGTTCCTCGAGGCTCTTCTCGGGGAAGGCAATGGCGAGATTTGCGAGCGCCCGCTTGTGGCGCCGGTCGTAGGGTGCGATCCAGCGCCACAGCTTGCCGGACACGTTGCCGCCCACGTCGATCGGTGCCGCGCGGATCAGCCCCGCGATAAGCCGCAAGGCCGCATACTCCGCGAAGTACCTGACCGTGGTCACGATGCTGGGCATGGGAGGCTGCGCCCGCGTGCTGAGTGTGTCACGCGCTGGGACTTGCCCGGGAAGCCCAGGAGCGTCAAGGAGAAGGCGGCGGCGCATTCGGCCGCATCAGCCGCGGCAGTTGTCCGACATACCCCATCCCGCCGTGCATCAGAAGCTGCCGAAGTGGATGCAACCCTGAGATCAGGCGAGCCGTGAGGCTTCTGAAAACGTCCACCGGCAGCATGTCGGCAAGCAGCGAGCGGTTCAAGGCATCGATGGATGCAGCGCGTGCTGCGACATCGGTGCTGCGCATGCGATGGTACGCTTCAAGCACGTCATCGCCGGCGATGTCGTCGCCCCGTGTCCGCGCGTCTGCGACGCAGTCGGCGAGCGCAGCGGCATCCCGCAGTCCTAGGTTCAGGCCTTGTGCGCCGATGGGTGGGATCACATGTGCTGCCTCGCCAACGAGTGCGATCGCTGACGCGCCCATGCGCGATGTCGTCAGTGCGGACAGCGGGTAGCTGGCGCGCGGCCCAACATTGTCGATGGTGCCGAGTACGCCCTGCAGGCGCTCCTCGAGATGCGCGGCAAACGCATCTGCGTCCATATCGAGCAATGTGCGCGCGCTATCCGGGCTCTCGACCCATACGAGACTCGAGCTGTCACCGGCCAAAGGTACCGTCGTGAGTGGGCCATGAGCGCCATGCAACTCGATAACGGTATCTCTGTGCGGTCGGGAGTGATGAAAAGTGGTAGCGATCGCGACCTGCGGATAGGTCCAACGGCGCACGGAGATGCCTGCGGCTCGCGGACCGATCGAAAAGCGTCCGTCGGCTGCCGCGAGCAAACATGTATCCACCGTACGCCCTTCGGCGAGTTCGAGCTGTATCCCGCCGGGCGTGCATGTGACTGCCGTGGCGCCTGAGGTGGGGATCCACGTGATCAGGTCATGGCTCAAGACCGCATCCACGAGCGCCCTGACCAGGGTCGCATTGGGGACATTGCTCCCGAAAGTTTCGCGGCCGATCTCGCCCGCCTGAAAGGCCATTTCCGGCGCATGCACCACCCCCCCGCGGGCATCGGCGATACGAATGGCGCGAATAGGAGCGGAGGCCGGCGCGCAGTCCGCCCAAACGCCCAAATTATCAAGAAAATCGATGCTTGGGCCAAACAGCGCTGCTGTGCGCCGCTCGTTTTCAAGGCGAGCGGGTTCGAGAGGAGGGGCGACGAGCAGCACATCAATTTCATGGGCAGAAAGCGCAAGCGCCGTAGCCAAACCAACCGGTCCAGCCCCCAGCACCGCAACCGATTTGGGCTGCCTTGACACGCTATCCGCCACAATTGGGACCCACCGAGGGGGTTTCTAGCTCATTCAGCCGTTTTGGACGATGATCAGCATGTCGGCTTGCTCATTATTCGAAAAAGCATCTTTGAATCAAATCGATAGCCAGATCGAGGCTACCCGCTGGTGACGACAGTCGCCCAGTCAACAGGCTCCTGCTTCAAAGAATCAGTCCGATTTGTGGCACCAACTCGACTCACTCCGTGACTGAGTTGCAACAAGACAATCAGAAACAGGGGGAGAAGAGGCTTTCGCTGTTTACCTCTCGTTAAGACGTGCGTTAAGCCTTGCAGCACGGTCGGGCGGCACTTTTGACGGCAATCGCACGCTAGCTCCGCCCGAGGAATGGGAAGTCGGTAAATTCGGTCAGTAAGGCTTGAATTCCGGTAGCGTTAGTCCAACGGAGAAGTTCGTATGATCGGGGGACTCTTGTCAAAGTCCAGTAAGGTGGCCCTATTGGCTGCCGCTGGGTTGTTTATGGGTGGCGTGGCGATGCCGTCCGCCAAGGCTGCTGACCTTGGTGGCGACTGCTG
>VFQN01000561.1_pt1 | contig 67940 bp, 66 predicted proteins | sample 3512371 | NCBI WGS metagenome assembly VFQN01 (sample SAMN10412370, study PRJNA504923) | tailings metagenome | isolation source: Replicate 2 from Balatoc abandoned mine | place: Philippines: Itogon, Benguet | collected 2017-08-28 | reverse complement strand
ATCATCAAATTCACGCCGACCGCTGGCGTGATAAGCGCCTTATAGATAATTTCCTGGAAACGTTCCAGACTGCCACCGGCAAATCGGGCTATTTTTGCGTTGCGACCAAGGTTGCAAAAAGAAAGTGAACACCATGCGGCTCGTCGCCGAAGGATTGAGTGCCAAGCGCGGCGAGGACTTGATTTTCCACGATATTTCCTTTGAAATTGCCGGGGGGGAAGCCCTCGTCGTCAAGGGGCCGAACGGTTCCGGAAAGTCCACCTTGCTGCGGGTCCTCGCCGGACTTCTGCCGGCGGAATCAGGGATGGCAAAATTTCTTGCTGCGGTGCACCCGGTGGAGCGTGTCGGCGAGGCCGCGCACTATCTCGGCCATCGCAACGCGATGAAACGCGAGCTGACGGTGGAGGAGAATCTTACCTTCTGGAAAGCCTTCTTCGGCGATTTTGGTGGGGGGCAGGGCGTGGCGGTCGATGTGGCGGTGGAGGCTGTCGGCCTTGGCGGCATCGCACACCTGCCGTTCGGCTACCTCTCGGCCGGCCAGCAGCGCCGCATGGCGATGGCCAAGCTGCTCGTTGCCTGGCGCCCTCTCTGGATCCTCGACGAGCCGACGGCGGCGCTCGACGTTGCGGCAGAAGAAATGTTCTCCGGCCTCGTCACGGCGCATCTGGCCCGCGGCGGCCTCGCCATAGCCGCGACGCACCAGCCGCTCGGGCTTGAGGGGGCGCGGGAGTTGCGGATGACGGGATTTGCGCCGGCCGACGCGGGAGCCTGGGCATGATTTCCCTGTTCCTGCGCGATGTAAAACTTTCCGTGCGCGCCGGCGGCGGGGCACTGATCGGCGTCCTGTTCTTCATGACGGTCGTCGCGGTCATTCCCTTCGGTGTCGGACCCGACCTCAACCTGCTCTCTCGCATCGGCCCGGCGATCCTGTGGATCGGTGCGCTGCTTGCCGCGCTGCTCGGACTCGACCGGCTGTTCCAGGCCGAGCGCGAGGACGGGTCGCTCGATCTTCTCCTGATGCAGGAGACGCCGCTGGTGCTGACGGTGTTCGTCAAGTGCCTGGCGCACTGGATCGCGACCGGCCTGCCGCTCGTCGTTGCCTCGCCGCTGCTCGGGCTCTTCATGAACATGGACGAGACGGCGATCGGTGCGACGACGCTGACGCTGCTTGCCGGCACGCCGGCGCTTACCTTCATCGGGGCGGCGGGCGCGGGCATCGCCGTGGCGCTGCCGCGCGGCGGCCTTCTCGTGTCGATCCTCGTTCTGCCGCTTGCCATTCCCGTGCTGATCTTCGGCGTCAGCGCGGTCTATGCGGCAATCGAGGACCCGGCGCCCTTCCTGCCTCCTTTCCTCATCCTCGTCGCGCTCAACCTGTTTTTTGCCGTCATTGGCCCCGTGGCGGCGGCGGCGGCGCTCCGGCTCTCCAGCGACTGACGCGGCGAATTGACAGGAATGTGATTGCGGCAGATCAATTGAAGCCGGGGGGCTTCCACGTTAAAGAACCATCATGAGCGAACCGAGCCTTGCCATCCGCAAATTCAGCGACCTCGCCAACCCGACCCGGTTCCTGGCGCTGGTTGCGATCATCTGGCCCTATCTTGCCGGGCTGACGCTCTGTCTTTTCGCCGTGGGGCTCTACCTGTCCTTCACGACAACGGGCGACTACCAGCAGGGCGAGACGGTGCGCATCATGTATGTGCATGTGCCGGCGGCCTGGCTTTCCATGATGTGTTACACGGTGATGGCGCTTTCGGCGCTCGGTACCCTCGTCTGGCGCCACCCGCTTGCCGATGTGTCCGCCAAGGCCGCCGCGCCCATCGGCGCCTGTTTCACGCTGGTCGCCCTCATCACCGGCTCGCTCTGGGGCAAACCCATGTGGGGTACCTGGTGGGTGTGGGATGCGCGTCTCACCTCCGTCTTTGTATTGTTCCTGATGTATCTCGGCCTGATCGCGCTCAACCGGGCCATGGACGATCCGTCACGGGCGGCCAAAGTCAGCGCCGTGCTGATCCTCATCGGCTTCGTCAACATCCCGATCATCAAGTTCTCCGTCGAGTGGTGGAACACGCTGCACCAGCCGGCCAGTGTGGTGCGGCTCGACGGACCGACCATCGACCCGGAATTCCTCTGGCCGCTCCTCGTTATGGCGGTCGCCTTCACCTTTGCATTCTTCACGCTGCACATCCTTGCCATGCGCAACGAGGTTCTGCGCCGGCGCATCGCCGTGCTGCGCCGGCATGCCGCCCGCTCGGCTGGCCGTTCGGGAGATGCGGTATGAGCCATGCCTTCTATGTCACGACGTCCTATGCCGCCGCCTTTGCCGTTACAGCAGGTCTTGCCCTGTGGGTCTGGCTGGATCACCGCACACGCCATCGCGAACTGGCGCAGCTCGAAGCGGCGGGTATCCGCCGACGTTCCGCCCGCAGCGGGGAAAAACAATGAGCAGCACCGACAACACGGAGAGCAGCGGTAAGCGTACGCGTTTCATCCTCGCGGCGCTTCCCCTGGCGATCTTCGCAGGCATCGCGGCGATCTTCTTCGCCATGCTGACGGATCCGGATCGCAACACGTCTGAAATTCCCTCCGCATTGATCGGCACCAAGGCGCCCTACCGCGATCTCGAACCGCTTGTGGGGGCGCTGAAGGACGGCGTGCAGGTGCCGGCGCTGACGGCCGAGAGCGGCAAGGGCAAGCTGACGCTCGTCAATTTCTGGGCGTCCTGGTGCGTGCCCTGCCGGCAGGAGCATCCGGTCATCCTGGCGCTGTCCAGGGATCCGCGCCTCAACGTCGTCGGCGTCAACTACAAGGACGGCAGCGAGAATGCGCTGCGTTTCCTCGGTGAACTCGGCAATCCCTTCTCGGCCATCGGCCTCGATCCTGTCGGCAAGATGGCGATCGACTGGGGTGTCTATGGCATCCCGGAGTCCTACCTCGTCGGTCCTGACGGCACGATCCTCTACAAAAAGGTCGGTCCCTTCGACGAGCGGAGCCTCAAGGACGGGCTCTATCCCGCCATCGAAAAGGCGCTCGGCGCGCCGGCACAGGCTGGCTGAGCCCGATACCCGACCGGGCCATGGAGCCCGGCCGGAAATGGCTCCTCAGGCGGCCAGGCCCTTCTTTTCCAGCATGGCCTCGGGGCTCGGCAGCTTGCCGCGGAAGGCCTTGTAGGCGTCTTCCGGATCGACGGAGCCGCCAACGGCGTAGATATAGGTCTTCAGTCGGGCAGCCATGGCGGGGTCGAAGGCATCCCCCGTCTCGGTGAAGGCGGCGAAGGCGTCGGCATCGAGCACCTCTGACCACATGTAGGAATAGTAGCCGGCCGAATAGCCGTCACCCGAGAAGACGTGCTGGAAATGCGGCGTGGCGTGGCGCATGACGATGGAGTTCGGCAGGCCGATCGTTTCCAGCACGTCTCGCTGCACCGCCATCGGGTCCTCGACGGCCCCCCGCGTGTGAAAGGCCATATCGACCAGTGCCGAGGAGGTGAATTCCACTGTCGCGAAACCGGAATTGAAGGTGCGGGCGGCGAGCACCTTGTCGAGCAGTGCCGCCGGCATCGCCTCGCCGGTCTGATAGTGAACCGCATAACGCGTCAGGATGTCCGGAACGGTCAGCCAGTGCTCGTAGAGCTGCGAAGGCAGTTCGACGAAATCGCGCGAGACGCCCGTGCCCGAGACCGAGGGATAGGTGACGTCGGAGAGCATGCCGTGCAGGGCATGGCCGAATTCGTGGAAGAGCGTGCGCGCATCGTCGAGCGAGAGCAGCGCCGGCTTGCCCTCGGCGGGCTTGGCGAAGTTGCAGACATTGTAGATGATCGGCAATTCACCGACCGCGCCGTTCTTGAGCGGCAGGCGGTGCTGGCTCTGGTAGGAACTCATCCAGGCGCCGGAGCGCTTGGACGAGCGCGCGAAATAGTCGCCGAGGAACATGGCGACCAGCTTATCCTCGCGGTCGCGGATCTCGAAGACGCGGACATCGGGGTGATAGACCGGCACCCCGGTCTTCTCGACGGCGCGGATGCCGAACAGCCGCTCGGCGACGTCGAAGCAGGCGTCGATGATCTTTTCGAGCTGGAAATAGGGTTTCAGCTCCGCCTCGGAGAAGCTGAACTTTTTCGCGCGCAGCTTTTCGGCGTGGTAGCGCCAGTCCCAGGGCATGACAGCGTGGTTGCGGCCTTCTTCCGCAACGAGGGCGGCGAGCTCGGCCTCCTCCTCGCGGGCTCGCGCAACGGCCTTTTCCCAGACCTGCATCAAGAGGCCGTTCACCGCGTCGGGCGTCTTGGCCATGGTGTTGTCGAGCTTCAGCGCGGCGAAATTCGCATAGCCGAGCAGGTCGGCCTTTTCGGCGCGCAGTGCCAGCGTTTCCTTGACGATGCCGCGGTTGTCCGTTTCACCATCGTTCTCACCCCGAGCCACCCAGGCGCGGAAAGCCTGTTCGCGCAGGTCCCGGCGGGCGGAGAAGGTGAGGAAGGGTTCGATGATCGAGCGTGACAGCGTGACAGCGAAGCGGCCGTCCTCGCCGCGTTCGCGGGCCGCGGCGGCCATGGCGTCCTTCAGGAAGTCGGGCAGCCCGTCGAGCGCCTCGCCCTCCTCGAGGAACAGCGCCCAGTTCTTCTCGTCGGCCAGCACGTTCTGGCCGAATTTCGCGCCGAGCCCGGCGAGCGTTTCGTTGATCGCGGCGAGCCGATCCTGCTCGGGCTTTGCCAGCTTGGCGCCGGACTTGACGAAACCCTTCCAGTGCCGCTCCAGCACGCGGGTCTGTTCCAGTGAGAGGTTCAGCGTCTCGCGCGCCTCCCAAAGCGCGTCGATACGCGCGAAAAGCACGGCATTGGTGCCGATCTTTGAATAGTGCCGCGACATCTTGGGCGCGATGTCACGTTCCAGGGCCTGGATCGTGTCGTTGGTGTTGGCGCCTGCCCGGCTCCAGAAGAGCGCGGAAACACGCGAGAGTTCGTCGCCGGCAATTTCAAGCGCGACGATTGTGTTGTCGAAGGTCGCAGGTTCGGGATTGCCCGCGATGGTGTCGATCTCCACTTCGTGTGCGGCAAGTGCGGCGGCAAACCCGTCTGCAAAGGCATCGTCCTTCACGAGATCGAAACGCGGCAGGCCGTTGAGGCCGGTCCACTCGACGAGGGCGGGATCGATACGCGTTTCAGTCATGGGGTCTGGTCCTTTCCGGCAAATCAGCGTGGGGCGAATATAGGAATGGAGGAGGGCTTTGGTACAGGGCAGCCTTGCAAAATAGGCGGGAACCGCGGAACACCCGCGACGCCGGGGCGTGCGCAGCGGCCTGCCTCTTGACGCAGAGGGCAACTTCGGTGAAAAGATGGTTCATCCGCGGCCTTTGACATCGGGTTGCCGCGGTGAACCTGGTGCCGGGCCCCTCTGGCGAGAGTTTTTACGGCGCTCTCGTGATGTCGGTACCGCCAGCAATTAGCCGGCGGATTCATATGCACATGAACATCCTGACCATGCCTTACACGCATGCCCTTTGTGGTATGCGTTTTCCGCTTTCCCGTACCCCCAACATGGAGGTCCTGCCATGATCGGCAACGGCGAAGGCAAATCCAACCTTTCTTACCTGAAGTGGGCGCTCATCGTTACCGCCATCGGCCTGGTGCTCGGCGCCTGGCTCGGCTGGCAGACGACCGGAACGCTTTCCGGCATGGCGACCGTCTTCTTCATCTGCGCCGTTCTCGCGGTGCTGGAGATCTCGCTCTCCTTCGACAACGCCATCGTCAATGCGAACAAGCTCAAGGACATGACGCCGGTGTGGCAGCACCGCTTCCTGACCTGGGGCATCATCATCGCCGTCTTCGGCATGCGTATCGTCTTCCCGCTCCTGATCGTGGTGATCGCGGCGCGCATCGGCCCGTTCGAGGCGATCCTGCTGGCGGCGCGCGAACCGGCGGAATATGCGCGCATCATGAATGAGGCGCATCTGCCGATCGCTGCCTTCGGCGGCACCTTCCTCATGATGGTCGGACTCACCTACTTCTTCAACCATGAGAAGGACGTGCACTGGATCGGCTTCATCGAGAAGCACATGGCCCGCTCGGCAACCGTCAAGGGTATCGAGATCGCCTTCGTTCTGCTCCTGATCCTGGTCTTCTCGAACCTGCTCGAGGGTGAGGAAGCCAATACCTTTGTCTTCTCCGCCATCTACGGCCTCCTGACCTTCCTTGCGGTGGAAGTCGTCGGCGGCCTGCTCGACGCTTCGCAGAAGGCGATGTCGGAAGCGGCCAAGGGCGGCCTCGGCGCGTTCATCTATCTCGAAGTGCTGGATGCCAGCTTCTCCTTCGACGGTGTCATCGGTGCCTTCGCACTGACGCAGAACCTCTTCGTCATCGCGATCGGCCTCGGTATCGGCGCCATGTATGTGCGCTCGATGACGATCATGCTCGTCGACAAGGGGACGCTTGCCGAATACCGCTACCTGGAGCACGGCGCGTTCTACGCGATCCTGATCCTCTCGGTGGTCATGTACTGCCAGACGCTGGTGCATATCCCCGAGGTCATCACCGGCCTTGGCGGCGCGACGCTGATCGGTATCTCGCTCTGGTCGTCGATCCGCTACAACAAGCGCGAACGCGCGCAGGAAGGCCACGCCGAAGCGCACAGCTCCGACAGGGTGGCGGCCCATCTCGGCGAAAGCGCCTGAGGCAACACGATCGGCCGGCCGTCTCGACGGCCGGCTTTCTCGACCTTCGAAGAAGACGAAACCGAAATACAGAAGGCCCGCTGGTCGCAAGACCAGCGGGCCTTTTTCATTCAGGGAATTCTCTCTGCGGCGTTAGACGCGCGGGAAGTCGGCAGGGTTGATGCCGAGCGTTCTCAGGTCGCGTTCCTTCGGGCGGCGGTGCCCTTCGACAGCCGCGGCGGCTGCATTGGCAGCGCTCAGTACGGCGAAGGCCCGGCCGAAGAAGCCCTGGGCGAAGGAATTGCGGAGGGTAGTCATTGGATTGCTCGCTTTCTGTTTTAGCTTACGAGCAGAAGATGATGTGTCTGGGCCAAAAGAACAACCGACGGAATCTCAGGCCAGCCATGCAACGGATGCAGGCCGGAAACGGGCGTTTCCGGCCTGCATTCTTTTCGGTCTTGGGAGGGACCGTTGGTAGGTCTTAGTCTTCGTTGACCGCAAACTGCGAGAGCACTTCGCCCTTGCCGCGGGCGCGCAGGATGAGCGGCACGACGACGGCGAGAATGGCGAGCACGAAGAGTACGGCGGCGATCGGCGACATGAAGAGCGCGGAGACATCGCCCTGGCTGATCGCCAGTGCGCGGCGCAGCTGCTGCTCTGCCATGGGCCCGAGGATGAGGCCGACGACGACGGGTGCGATCGGATAGCCGAAGATCCGCATGGCAAAGCCGAGCAGGCCGAAGGTCAGCAGCATGCCGAGTTCGAAGACCGAGGGGTTGGCGCCGATCGTGCCGAGCGTCGCGAAGAGCAGGATGCCGGCATAGAGCCAGGGCTTGGGGATCGTCAGAAGCTTCACCCAGAGGCCGATCAGCGGCAGGTTCAGCACCAGCAGCATGAAATTGGCGATGAGCAGGCTGGCGATCAGGCCCCAGACGAGCTGCGGATTGGTCGCGAACAGCAGCGGGCCGGGTTGCAGGCCGTATTGCTGGAAGCCGGCAAGCATGATCGCGGCGGTCGCCGTGGTCGGCAGGCCGAGCGAGAGCAGCGGCACCAGCGTGCCGGCGGCAGAGGCGTTGTTCGCCGCTTCCGGACCGGCGACGCCTTCGATGGCGCCCTTGCCGAACTCGTCCTTGTGCTTGGAGAACTGCTTTTCCGTCGAATAGGACAGGAAGCTGGCGATATCGGCACCGCCGGCCGGCATTGCGCCGATCGGGAAGCCGATGAATGTGCCGCGCAGCCAAGGTTTCCACGAGCGGGCCCAGTCCTGCGCACTCATCCAGACGGAGCCCTTGACCGCCTCGACCTTGTCGGGAATGCGGTCACCTTGGCAGGCGACGTAGAGCGTCTCGCCGATGGCGAACATGGCGACGGCGAGCGTCGTCACCTCGATGCCATCGAGCAGATCCGGAATGCCGAAGGAAAGCCGCGCCTGACCGGTCTGCTGGTCGATACCGATGACGGCAAGGCCGAGGCCGATGAAGAGGGCGGTCAGGCCACGCAGCGTCGAATCGCCAAAGGCCGCCGAGACGGTGACGAAGGCGAGCACCATCAGCGCGAAATATTCCCGCGGGCCGAAGGAAAGCGCAAACTTGACCACGAAGGGTGCGATGAAGGCGAGACAGAGCGTGGCGATGAGGCCGGCGACGAACGAGCCGATCGCCGCCGTCGCGAGCGCCGGTCCGCCGCGGCCGGCGCGGGCCATCTTGTTGCCCTCGAGAGCGGTGACGACCGAGGCGCTTTCGCCCGGCGTGTTGAGTAGGATCGAGGTGGTCGAGCCGCCATACATGCCGCCGTAGTAGATGCCGGCGAACATGATGAGCGAGCCGGCCGGATCGAGCTTGTAGGTGACTGGCAGAAGCAGCGCGACGGTGAGGGCCGGGCCGATACCGGGCAGAACGCCGACGGCGGTGCCGAGCGTCACGCCGATCAGCGCATAGAGCAGGTTCATCGGCTGGGCCGCGATGGCGATGCCCTGCAGCAGGAATTCGAATGTACCCATCGTCAGCTCCTCAGAAGAACAGGTGTTCCAGCGGCCCGGCGGGCAGCGAGAGCTGCAGGAAACGGCCGAAGATGATGTAGACGACGAAGCTGAAGGCGATGCCTATTGGCAACGAAATCCAGAGCTTGCGCCGGCCGAAACCGAAGGCGGTCAGCGCGAAGAGCACGCCCGTCGCAATGGAGAAGCCTGCGGTCTTGAGCAACAGCATCTGCCCGGCAAGGCCCGCCACGATGAGGACGACCGGCTTGACCTCGATCGGCTCGCGGTCCGGGAAGTCGCCGCGCCAGGCTTCGAAGCCCGTCCAGACGGCGAGCAGGGCAAGACCGATGGCAACGACATGCGGCACGGTGGCAGGGCCGATGCGGGAATAGTTGCTCATCTCCGCAAGACGCCCGGCATCCCACCAGATCACGGCGGCAAGGACGAAAAGAACGGGGGCGATGACCAGCGCCGCCCGGTCGGGGCGGCGCCTTTCGTTGGAGGAGGAGACCTCGCTCATTTGACGAGCCCGATGTCCTTGAGGATGCTTTCCGTTGCGGCGACATCCTTGTCGAGCTGTTCCTTGAAGGCGTCACCGGCAAGATAGGTGTCCTGCCAGCCCTTGGTCTTCAGGGTGTCCTTCCAGGCGGCGGAGGTCACGACCTTCTCGATGTCGGCGTTGATCGCCGCCACCTGTTCGGCCGAAAGGCCCGGGGCCGCGGCGACCATGCGCCAGTTCTGGACCACGACGTCGAGACCGCCTTCCTTGATGGTCGGGGCGTCGATGCCTTCGATGCGCTCGGCGCTGGAGATGGCGATCAGGCGGAGCGTACCGGCCTTCACCTGGGCCTCGAACTCACCATAGCCGGAGATGCCGGCTGTCACCTGGTTGCCGAGAATCGCGGCAAGCGCCTCGCCGCCGCCGGAATAGGCGACATAGTTGATCTTGGTCGGATCGACGCCGGCTGCCTTGGCGATCAGGCCGGCCGTGATGTGGTCGGTGCCGCCGGCCGAGCCGCCAGCCCAGGAAACCGCGCCCGGATCGGCCTTCAGGGCCTTCACGAGGTCGTCCATGGTCTGGATCGGCGAAGCGGCCGGAACGACGATCGCTTCATATTCGCCGGTCAGGCGGGCGATCGGCGTCACGTCCTTGAGGGTTACCGGCGACTGGTTGGTGAGGATCGCGCCGACCATGACGTAACCGCCGACGATGAGAGCGTTCGGGTTGCCGTTGTTCTGGCTGGCGAACTGGGCGAGGCCGATGGTGCCGCCGGCGCCCGGAACGTTCACCACCTGCACGCTGCCGGAAATCTTCTCGTCCTGCAGAACGGTCTGCAGCGAACGGGCCGTCTGGTCCCAGCCGCCGCCCGGGCCGGCCGGGGCGATGATCGAATAGTCGGCAGCAAACGCCGGAAGCGCCATCGCGCCGGCGATGAGGGATGCCAGGAAGAAATGTTTCAAGAGTGTATCCTCCGTCAGGCGCGGCTTTGCGCGCATCGTTGCTTCTGGCGAGAGGATGGGGCGGCCGGTGGCGGCGCGAACTTTGTGTCCGCGGGCGATATCGGCAGAATTCTCCTCCCGGTCTTCCGTCCGCCTCCACGGACGATGAAGAGCCCAAAAGCACCACAGGAAGCTGACATCTACCTGACATTGCGCTGCCGCATGGAAGCGCCTTGCGCTACTGGGTGCGCAGAACCTCGTTCCAGCGGGCGATCAGCCGGGCCCGCTTCACCTGGTCGAGATAGACCATCAGGCCCGGACTAACCGGCACGGGCTTGAGCTGCGCGCCGAGCAGCGCGCTCATCGTGCGCGCGGTGTTCGAGCCCGACACCTCGGGGCTGACGGCGGCGATCTGGAGTTCGCGGGCCATGATCGTCTGGCCCTCCTTCGACATGAAGAAGGCGAGATAGCGCCGGCCGAGTTCGGGGTTGGCGGCGGCCTGCGGCACGAGGCCGATTCGCGACATGACGACGGTGTAGTCCTTCGGCAGCACGATGCCGACATCGGGATGCCGCGAGGCCCAGTCCGCGGCATAGGAACCGAGAATGTTGTAGCCGAGCACGAAACGCCCGTCGGCGACGCGTTCCAGAATGGCCGAGCTGGTGGAATAGAGCTTGACCCCCGCCGCGCCCATCGCCTGGATCACCGTCCAGATGTCCCCGAACTGCTCCTGGTCGCGGGCCATGAAGAGGAAGCCGACGCCGGAGCGCTCGATGTCGTAGGTGCCGATGCGGCCATAGATCTTTTCGCCCTGCCGCTTGAGGTAGTCGACGAATTCCGCGCGCGAGGCCGGCGGCTTCTCGCCCTTGAAGCTCGGCTTGTGATAGACGAAGACGGCGGGCTCGAAGGTCAGCGCATAGGCGGTGTTGCGCCAGTTGGCCCAGGCCGGCCAGCGGTCGCTCATCGGCAGGTCGCTGCGCTGGGCATAACCGTCATTGCTGAGCTTGACCTGAAGGTCCATGGCCGAGGAGAAGGCGAAATCGGCCGTTTTCTCTCCGGCATCGGTCTCGCGCACGATGCGGTCGTAGACCTCGCCGGTCAGCATCTCGTCGTAGCGCAGCGCCACATCCTGGTTGGCCTCCTGGAAGCCCTTGATCATCGGCCGGGCGAGCGGTTCGTCCAGCGAGGAATAGACGACAAGCACGGGGGCGTCGGCATTGCCGTTGCGGGCCGGAAAGAAGGTCGGCTCGGAAAATGCGGGCAGGGGCGCTGCCAGGAGCGCAAGAAGAATGAGGACAAGACGCATGGCGCGACCTTGCCAAAGCGCGAGGCCGTTCACAAGTGCGCCGCCCGCCGTTAAGTTCGCGGCGGAAGGAGAAAGACGTGCGCATTCTGCTGGTCGAGGACAACGAAGCCCTGGCGGACGGCCTGTCCGCCATCCTGAAGGGCACCGGGCATGCGGTGGACGTCGTGCGCGACGGCGCTTCCGCCGATGCCGCCATCGCGTCGGAGAGCTTCGATCTCGTCATCCTCGACCTGACACTGCCGGAAATGGACGGTCTCGACGTGCTCCGCGCCATGCGGGCCCGCCGGAGCAAGGCGGCCGTCCTGATTCTCACCGCTCGCGGCGCGCCGGAGGAGCGGGTGCGCGGTCTCGATCTCGGCGCCGACGACTATATGATCAAGCCCTTCGATATCTCCGAATTCGAAGCGCGCGTGCGCATGTTGCTGCGCCGGCAGGCGGGGCTTCGCTCGGCGGCGATCACTTTCGGCGGCGTCGTGCTGGATCTCAATTCGCGCAGCTTTTCCGCTGACGGCGCACCGCTCGACATTCCCGCGCGCGAACTCGGCCTGCTCGAAATCCTCTTCATGCGCGCCGGCAAGGTGGTTGCCAAGGAGGCGATCATGCAGTCGCTCGCGGCCTTCGACGACGACCTCTCGGCCAATGCCATCGAGCAATATGTCAGCCGGCTTCGCAAGCGGTTGGCACCGCACGGGCTGACCGTGCGCACCGCGCGCGGCATCGGCTACTATCTCGACAAGGCGCCCGTCGCTTGACGCTCCTTCCGGCCTCATCGCTGCGCCGTCGCCTGCTGCTCTGGCTGCTCGTCTCCACGGCGGTGATCGGCACGGTGGCGCTCTTCGACACCTACCACGAGGCCGTCAAGACGGCGAACGAGGTTTCCGATCGTGTGCTGGCGGGCTCGGCGCTGGCGATTGCCGAGCGGGTGGTGGTGACGGAGCACGGCACGCTCGAGGTGGATATTCCCTATGTCGCGCTGGAGATGCTGACGTCGGCCGCGCAGGACCGGGTGTTCTACCGCGTCGACGGGCCGCCCGGCCGGTTCATCACCGGCTACCAGACCCTGCCGACGATCGCGCCGACGGCCGGCCAGTCGATCGGTTTTGCGGATGCGACCTTCCGCGGCGAGCCGATCCGCATTGCCGTCCTGCAGCGCTCGGCATCGACCGGCATCAATTCCGTGCCCTTCGCGGTGACGGTTGCCGAGACGACCATTGCCCGCCGGCAGCTGACCCAGACGATCCTGCTACGCTCGGCGCTGCGTCTTGCCATGATGATCGCGGGCGCCGCTCTCATCGTCTGGATCGCCGTTACCGTGTCGCTGCGTCCGCTCTACAGGCTCAGCGATGCCATTGCCGAGCGCAGCCCGAACGATCTGCACCCCATCGAGCAGCGCGTGCCGAGCGAGGTGCAGGGCCTCGTCGATACCGTGAATTCCTTCATGGTGCGCCTGCAGTCGGCGCTCGATGCTCTCCGCCACTTTTCCGGCAATGCCAGCCACCAGCTGCGTACGCCGCTCGCCATCATCCGCACCCAGCTCGCGCTGGCGAGCCGCGCCGGCACGCTGGAGGAAGCGCAGGAGGCCGCCCGCAAGGGCGATGCTGCGGTTGCCCATGCCGAGCGCATCCTTGCCCAGCTGCTGCTGATGGCCAAGATCGATGCTGCCGGGTCCAACGAGCCGCAGAAGCCGGCACTCGTCGATATCGCTGCGCTTGCCCAGCAGCTTACCGCCGACCGCGTACCCACGGCTGCCGAGGTCGGCATCGATCTCGGCTTCGAGGGAGATGGGCCCGCCTTCGCTCGCGCCGAGCCGCTGCTTTTCGGAGAGCTTCTGCGCAATCTCCTGGAAAACGCCATCGCCTATGCCGGCAAGGAGGCAGAGGTAACGGTGCGCGTCCGGCGCACCGCGGGCACGGTGCTTCTCGACGTGGAGGACAACGGCCCCGGTATTCCTCCCGAGCGCCGCGGCCTCGTGCGCCAGCGCTTTTCCCGTGGCGAGCATCGTGATGCGCCGGGCATGGGCCTTGGCCTGCCCATCGTGGAGGAAATCGCCGCGCTGTTCGATGCGACGATGACGCTGGACAGCGGCGCGAACGGGCGAGGCCTCCGCGTGACGATCCGCTTTCCCGGGATGGACGGCTAGCGTCGCTGCTACCCCCGGCAAGGTCAGCCATGCCCGCGGCCTGCTGCGTGTTGTCCTTCCACCATAGAGCCGGGAGTGTCGAGCGGGAAGCAGGGCAGCCATGACGGTGTGGAATAGCAGGTCGTGATATACGGCTATCCAATTGATTTATTGATTATTATTTTTGATTTCATCCGTGTTTTTCCGGCATATTCTGCCGTTCGCAAGGCAGCCATGCGTGGCAGTCGTGGCTTGGTGGTTGTTCCTTCCTGCAATGCATAGTAAGCTCCCCTTACAATAAGCCAGAAAGTGAACATGTCCCCTCGTCCCGATCCCGACGCCCTCGGTTTCGTCCTCATCGACGTTGCCCGCATGCTCCGTAGCGCCTTCGAGCGCCGTATTGCCACCGCCGGTCTCGGCCTCACGCCGGGCGAGGCGCGGACCCTTGTGCGCATCGCCACGCTGGAGGGCAGCCGCCAGTTCGATATCGCCCAGCGCATGGGCATCGAGCCGATGACGCTTTCCACCTATCTCGACCGCCTGCAGAGCCTCGGCCTCATCGAGCGCCGCCCCGATCCGGCCGATCGCCGGGCCAAGCTGATCTTCACCACGCCGACCGCTGGCGCTCTCATCGCCAGTATCCGCACCGAGCAGATCGAGCTGATGGAGCATGTGACCAGCGGCATCGGTCCGGAGGAGCTGGAGCTGATGCGCGACCGGCTGAAGCGGCTGCGCGCGAACCTTTGCGCCCTTGAGGAAGACAGTGCCGCGCCGGCGCTGGCAAAGGAAGCCGGCCGATGACGACGGCGCGCATGAGCGAGCGCCGCACCAGCATCATCGCCGCCTTCCTCGTTGCGCTCGGCCCCGTTTCCATGGCGCTCTACACCCCGGCCATGCCCGAGCTGGTGCGCGCCTTCTCGTCGACGGAATCGGCGATCAAGCTGACGTTGTCGCTCTATTTTGCTGGTTTCGCGCTGTCGCAGCTCGTTTCAGGTACGATGTCGGACGTGCTCGGCCGGCGGAAGACCACGCTGATCTTCATGACGGTCTATCTCGCTGGCAGCCTGATGGCGGCCTTCGCGCCGAGCGTTGGTGTTCTGCTGGCCGGCCGCCTCGTGCAGGGCATCGGTGCATCGGTCGGCATGACGGTCTCGCGCGCGATCGTGCGCGATCAGTTTACCGGGACCGAGGCCGCCCGCATCATGAACATGGTTGGCATGATGCTCGCCATCGGCCCGGCCGTTTCGCCGACCCTCGGCGGCTTTGCGCTCGGCGTGTTCGGCTGGCAGTCGATCTTTTTCCTGATGGTAGGCTTTGCGTTGGCGGCCTGCGGTGCTGTCTATGTCTGCATGGCCGAGACCACGGTGCCGGATCCGGCGAAGGGCCGCGTCGGTCCGATCCTTGCGGGCTATGCAGCGCTTGCCACGAGCCGCCGTTTCGTTTCCGCCACGCTTGTCATGGCCGGCGCCGTCGGGGCGCTCTACGGTCAGGCGACCATGCTGCCCTTCGTCCTGATCGGTACGGTTGGCCTGACGCCGACGGAATTCGGTGTCGGCATGCTCATGCAGTCGGGTTTCTTCTTTGCCGGCACGGTCTGCGTGCGCCTTTTGATGCGCAAGGTCGCCCCTGCCCGGATCGTCCTGCCAGGCCTGTGTTTCATCGGCATTGCGAGCATCCTGATCGCGCTCGCCTCGCATCTGGTGACGCCGAGCTTCCTCAGTGTCATGGGGCCGGTCGGCATCTACGCCTTCGGTATCGCCTTCGTCATGCCCTACATGATGACGGCGGCGATGGAACCCTTCCCCGAGATCGCTGGCTCTGCTTCCGCCGCCATGGGCTTTATCCAGATGGGGGCCGGCTTCCTTGCGGGCCTGCTGGCCGCGGCCATCGGCATGCCGCTTTTCGCCTTCGGCACGATCATCCCGGCCATGGGTCTGATGGCGATCCTGTCCTATGTCTGGTATCGCGCGATCTGCAGCCGCGATGCACAGCTTGCCGCCGAGCCGGCGGAATAAACAGTCACCGGACACGAAAAGGCCCGCTGCCGAAAACGGCAGCGGGCCTCTTGTCTGACGGTGATCAGGCGATCAGCCGCGGCGCTTGCGGGCGGCGAGCGTGCGCAGGCGCAGCGCGTTCAGCTTGATGAAGCCGGCGGCGTCCTTCTGGTCGTAGGCGCCCTGGTCGTCCTCGAAGGTGACCAGCTTGTCGGAATAGAGCGACTTGTCCGACTCGCGGCCGATGACCATGACATTGCCCTTGTAGAGCTTGAGCGTCACTTCGCCCTCGACATGTTCCTGGCTCCTGTCGATCAGCGCCTGCAGCATTTCGCGCTCCGGCGAGAACCAGAAGCCGTAATAGATCAGCTCGGCGTAACGCGGCATCAGCTCGTCCTTGAGATGCGCGGCGCCGCGATCGAGCGTGATGCTCTCGATGGCGCGGTGCGCGGCAAGCAGGATCGTGCCGCCGGGCGTCTCGTAGACGCCGCGCGACTTCATGCCGACGAAGCGGTTTTCGACAAGGTCGAGACGGCCGATCCCGTTGTCGCGGCCGTAATTGTTGAGGGTCGCAAGCAGCGTTGCCGGCGACATGCGCACGCCGTTGATGGAGACGGCATCGCCGCGCTCGAAGCCGACCTTGATGACGGTCGCCTTGTCGGGCGCCGATTCCGGCGAGATGGTGCGCATATGCACATATTCCGGCGCTTCGACGGCCGGATCTTCGAGCACCTTGCCCTCGCAAGAGGAGTGCAGCAGGTTCGCGTCGACCGAGAAGGGGGCTTCACCCTTCTTGTCTTTCGCAACCGGGATCTGGTGCTGCTCGGCGAACTCCAGAAGGTGCGTGCGGCTCTTGAACGCCCAGTCGCGCCAGGGTGCGATGATCTTGATGTCGGGGTTCAGCGCATAGGCGGAGAGCTCGAAACGGACCTGGTCGTTGCCCTTGCCGGTCGCGCCGTGGGCGATGGCGTCGGCGCCGGTCTTGGCGGCGATCTCGATCAGGTGCTTGGAGATCAGCGGACGGGCGATCGAGGTGCCGAGCAGATAGACGCCTTCATAGACCGCATTGGCGCGGAACATCGGAAAGACGAAATCGCGCACGAATTCTTCGCGCACGTCCTCGATGAAGATCTCCTTGATGCCGAGCATCTCGGCCTTCTTGCGCGCCGGCTCCAGCTCTTCGCCCTGGCCGAGATCGGCGGTGAAGGTGACGACCTCAGCGTTGAGTTCGGTCTGGAGCCATTTCAGGATGATCGAGGTGTCGAGGCCGCCCGAATAGGCCAGCACGACTTTCTTCACGTCTTTATATGATGCCATGGTGATGAGGTCCGTTGCATGAAGGGGCGCGGCAAACCCGCGGAGGCCCGGTATCGCGGCACTTTTAGCGAGATTGGCGCGTGACGCAAGGGCGCGCGCTGATGCAGGGTGGCGTGCAGGCGGATTTGACAGGGCCGGATGGCGACCCATATTCGCCGCAGCGAACCCATGGAAGGAGGCGAAGCCATGACGACCCTTCGAGACATCATCAAGGAAGCCAATGTCGCCGTCATCACGGGCGGCGGTGCCGGCATCGGCCTTGCCGCCGCGCGGCGCTTTGCCGAGGCGGGCATGAGCATTGCCATCGCCGACCTCAATGCCGACCGGCTGGGCGAGGCGCGCGCCGCACTCGAAGCTATCGCCGGCGAGGCGAATGTCATGGCCGTGGAGACGGACGTCGCGCACCGGCATGAGCTGGAGGCGCTGGAGCGCGCCGTGCTGCAACGCTTCGGCCGTGTCCATGTGCTGATGAACAATGCCGGCATCCAGCCGGACACCTCCATCTTCAGCGCGGAGGCCAACTGGGACCATATCCTCGCCGTCAACCTGATGGGCGTCATCCACGGCACGCAGGTCTTCGGCCCGAACATGCTGGCCCATGGCGAGGCGGGCCTCATCATCAATACCGGCTCCAAGCAGGGCATCACCACGCCGCCCGGCAATCCCGCCTACAATGTCTCCAAGGCGGGCGTGAAGGTCTTCACCGAAGCGCTCCAGCACGAGTTGCGCAACACGGCGGGCGCAAAACTCTCCGCCCATCTCCTGATCCCAGGCTTCGTCTTCACCGAGTTGACGAAGGGGGACCGCACGGAAAAGCCGGATGCCGCCTGGACGCCAGCGCAGACCGTCGATTTCATGATGGACAGTCTGGAGCGCGGCGATTTCTACATCCTGTGCCCCGACAACGATGTGCCGCGGGCGCTCGACGAGCGCCGCATGGCCTGGGCAATCGGCGACGTCATCGAGAACCGCCCGCCGCTCTCGCGCTGGCACAAGGACTTTTCCGGGAAGTTCCGGGCTTTCGTCGAAGGGGCGTGATGCCGCAGGCCCTGCTGCGAGCACTCCACCACAGTCGGGTGTGGTCCGATGATGAGGGAGACAAGTGCGCGGAAATCCGCTGTAACAGCGCATCATAGACTTTGATTGGCATTTTCCGGGAAGCCGGATTAGAGGTTTCCATCCTCACCGGCTTTCAGGGCTTTGCCATGGACTTTCTGCCCACCCTTCCGACGCTTCTCGCCTTTGCGGCCGCCAGCCTGCTCCTTGCGATGACGCCCGGCCCCGACATGACGCTGTCGATCAGCCGTGCGCTTTCGCAGGGGCGCGGACCGGCGCTCTTCGTCGTGGCGGGCACGAGCCTCGGCATCGTCGTGCACACGTTGCTGGTTGCCTTCGGCATCTCCGCCCTCATCACGGCGTCGCCGACCGCCTTCCTGATCCTGAAAACCGGTGGCGCCGCCTATCTCCTGTGGCTTGCCATCCAGGCGATTCGCTACGGCTCCAACCTCTCGGTCAAGGCGACGGCTGGGCCGCGCGGCACGGCGCTTGCCAATATTTCCAGCGGCTTCTGGGTGAACCTCCTGAACCCGAAGGTCATCATCTTCTTCATGACCTTCCTGCCGCAGTTCATCAGCGCGGGTGATCCCGATATCACCGGCAAGCTGATCTTCCTCGGCCTGTTCTTCATCGTCGTCGGCATTCCCGTGAACATCCTGGTGATCCTCGCCGCCGACAAGCTCGCGTCCTGGCTCCAGCAGAATCCCAGGGTGCTGCGCGGCATCGACTACACCTTTGCCGGCGTCTTCTCCGTCTTCGCGGCAAAAATCCTGTTCACGCAGGCGCGCTGAGCGGGGTCACACGCGGTAGCGGTAGTGCCCGGTGAGGGGGTAGGCGAAGAGCACATCCTCCAGCCGCGCGCCGGCGCCGATATTGTGCACAAGGAGGGGGCGTGCGCCGTCAGCGCTGCGGGCGTCCGCCACGATGCCGATATGCGGCAGGTTGCCCGGCAGCATCTGCGAGACGATATCGCCCGGCCGGTAGTCCGCGCCGTCCTTGCTGACCGGCAGGGCGGCACCCTGCCGCTTGAGGAAGGCCTGCAGGTTCGGCACACGGCGATGGTCGATGTTGCGGTCGGTGCGTTTCAGGCCCCAGAGTGGCGGATAGGCAGAAAAGGCCCTGCGCATGTCCTCGTGCACGAGAACCTGGAGATCGATGGCAAGGCCGTCGCGATAGGCGCGCACGATGACATCGGTGCAGACGCCCCGCTCCCGCGGCACGTCGCCGCCGGGATAGTCCAGCCGGGAATAGGCGGGATCATAGGTCAGCGTCACGCCGATCTGCTGCCGTGCCGCTGCTACGAGTTTTTGTGCGTCGTCTTCGGCCGGCTGCGCCCGCAAGCTTGCCGGTAAAACGAAGGCGGCGCCCGAAACCAGGCCGCCTGCAAGCAGCGCGCGACGAAACAGCATGAACGCCTCCTTCTCCGATGCAGCAAGCTGCGGAGAGAATCGGGCGCTTTGTTGGCGCCTCAGCCGATCAACAGCGCATCGTCGTCCAGCGTCTGGCCACGCATCTTGCGGAACATGGCGATGAGGTCCTCGACCTGCAGCGTCTTGCGGCTGTCGCCGGCGACATCGAGCACGATCTCGCCACCATGCAGCATGACGGTGCGATGGCCGTAGTCCAGCGCCTGCCGCATGGAATGCGTCACCATGAGCGTCGTCAGCTTGCGCTCGGTGACGATTTTCTGCGTGAGGTTCATGATGAACTCGGCCATGCCGGGATCGAGTGCTGCGGTGTGCTCGTCGAGCAGCAGCACGTCGGAGCCGGCGAGCGTCGCCATGACGAGGGAGACTGCCTGGCGCTGGCCGCCGGAGAGCAGGTCCATGCGATCGCGCATACGGTTTTCGAGGCCGAGGTTGAGTTCGGCGATGCGCTCGCGGAAGACCGTGCGGCGCTGCGGACCGAGCGCGGAGGCAAGCCCGCGCCGTTCGCCGCGGCGGGCGGCAAGCGCAAGGTTTTCCTCGATGGAGAGGGCGCCGCAGCTGCCCGTCAGCGGGTCCTGGAACACGCGTGCGACGCGGCCGGCGCGGGCGGCGGTGCCCTGGCGGGTCACGTCCGCCGTGCCGATCCTGACCTGACCTTCGGTGGCGATGACATCGCCGGCGAGAACGCCGAGCAGGGTCGACTTGCCGGCGCCGTTCGAACCGATGACGGTAACGAACTGGCCTTCCTCGATGGTGAGGCTGACGCCGTTCAGCGCCTGTTTCTGCAGCGGTGTGCCCTTGCCGAAGACGACCTTGATATCGGAAACGGAGATCATCAGGCGGCTCCCCCGCGGCGAAGGCGCGGCAGGACGAGCGCCACGGTGACGAGCAGGGCCGTCACGAAGTTGAGGTCGGAGGCTTGGAGGCCGAGCACATCCGAGGAGAGCGCCAGCTGGATGGCGATGCGGTAGAGGATCGAGCCGAGCACGCAGCCGATCAGCGCCATGAGGATGCCCCTCGTGCCGAACAGCGTCTCGCCGATGATGACGGCGGCAAGGCCGACAACGATGGTGCCGACGCCTGAGGTGACATCGGCAAAACCGTTCGTCTGGGCAAAGAGCGCGCCGCCGAGCGCCACCAGCGCGTTGGACAGCGCGATGCCGAGATAGATCTGCCGGTTGGTGTCGACGCCCTGGGCGCGGGCCATGCGGGCATTGGCCCCGGTCGCGCGCATCGAGAGGCCTGCATCGCTTTCCAGGAAGCGCCAGACCAGCACGACGGCGATGACGACCAGGATGCCGACGAAGAGCGGGCGGACATAGAAATCCCGAAGGCCGAGGCCGAAGAACGGACTGATCATCGTATCGGCATTGATCAGCGCGACGTTCGGCTTGCCCATGACGCGCAGGTTCACCGAGAAGAGCGCAATCATGGTGAGGATCGAGGCGAGCAGGTTGAGGATGCGGAAGCGCACGTTCAGCATCGCTGTGACGAGGCCGGCAACGGCGCCCGCCATCATGGCGACCAGGGCCGCGATCCACGGGTTGACGCCTGCAATGATCAGCACGGCCGCGACGGCGGCGCCGAGCGGAAACGAGCCGTCCACCGTCAGGTCGGGGAAATCCAGCACGCGGAAGGCAAGGTAAACGCCGATCGCGACGAAGGCATAGACCAGCCCCAGTTCGACGGCACCCCAGAAGGCAATCAGGCTCACGGCTCTTGGCTTTCTCTCTTCACCCATTTCCCGCGGGTTCTGCGGGAGGGGTCTTCTTAACAGATCAACCGCTGCCGGGCGATCCGGCAGCGGTTGATTCCGATTGGAAATGTCCGGAACGTCCGGGGATTATTCGATCACGCGGGTGGCGCGGCCGACGAGTGCTTCCGGCAGCGTGACGCCCATCTTGGCGGCGGCGCCCTTGTTGACGACGAGGTCGGTGCCGGCGGCAACCTTCACGGCGATGTCGCCCGGGTTCTCACCCTTGAGGATACGCACGACGATTTCGCCCGTCTGCTTGCCGACGTCCTTGTAGTTGAAGCCGAGGGCTGCGATGGCGCCGCGCGAGACGGAATCCGTGTCGGCGGTGAAAAGCGGGAGCTTGGCTTCTTCGGCGACGGCGACCGCGCCTTCGAGGGCGGAGATGATCGTGTTGTCCGTCGGGATGTAGATCGCATCGGCACGGCCGACGAGCGCACGGGCGGCGCCCTGCACTTCGGCGGACTTGGTGGCGGCGGACTCGACGACCGTCAGACCGGCCTTCTCGGCTTCAACCTTCAGCACGGCGAGCAGCGACACGGAATTGGCTTCGCCCGAATTGTAGAGATAGCCGATCGTCTTGGCGTTCGGCAGGATTTCCTTGATCAGCGCGATATGCTCGGCAACCGGCGACAGGTCCGAAAGACCGGTGACGTTGCCGCCGGGCTTGTCCATGTTGGTGACGAGCTGCGCACCGAGCGGGTCGGACACGGCAGTGAAGACGACCGGAATGTCCTTCGTCGCGGAAACGACGGCCTGCGCGGACGGCGTGGAGATCGGCACGATGACGCTTGGATCTTCGCCGGCGAACTGGCGGGCGATCTGGGCGGCCGTCGCGGGGTTGCCCTGCGCCGATTCGTAGAGGAACTTCAGGTTCTCGCCTTCCTTGTAGCCGGCCGCTGCCAGCGCTTCCTTCACGCCGTCGCGGGCAGCGTCGAGCGCCGGATGTTCGACGATGGCGGTCACGGCAACCGTGACCTCTTCGGCCTTGGCCGGCAGCGTAATCGCGAGCGTTGCCGCGAAAGCAAGCAGAAGGTGGCGCATGGATGGTCTCCCTAGAATGATTTTAGGCTGTTTCTAGGCAAAACGGGCCTTCAAATCAATTCTCGGAATCGGCTTCATCAATCACAATTTCTGATAGGAAGCCGCGGCGGAACGGCTTTCAGTCGTCCTCGCCGTGCCCGACGATCATCATCGCCTCGAACGCCATGCGATCGACCTTGCGCATACGCTCGGATTCCGATTTCAGCTGGCCGCAGGCAGCGAGGATGTCGCGGCCGCGCGGGGTGCGGATCGGCGAAGCATAACCGGCCTGGTTGATGAAGTCGGCAAAGCGCTCGATCTGCTCCCAGTCAGAACACTGGTAGTTGGTGCCCGGCCAGGGGTTGAAGGGGATGAGGTTGATCTTCGCAGGAATGCCCTTCAGCAGCTGGATCAGCAGCTTGGCGTCCTCCAGCGTGTCGTTGACGTCCTTCAGCATCACATATTCGAAGGTGATGCGCCGGGCATTCGACAGGCTCGGATAGGCGCGGCAGGCGTCGAGCAGGTCCTTCAGCGGGTACTTCTTGTTGATCGGCACCAGCATGTCGCGCAGGTCGTCGCGCACGGCATGCAGCGAAATCGCCAGCATGACGCCGATTTCCGAGCCGGTGCGATAGATTTCCGGCACGATGCCCGAGGTCGACAGCGTCACCCGGCGCTTGGAGAGCGACAGGCCGTCGCCGTCGGTGGCGATCAGCAGCGCGGTCTTGACGCTTTCGAAATTGTAGAGCGGCTCGCCCATACCCATCATGACGATGTTGGAGACCTTGCGGCCTTCCGCCGGAACGATGGCGCCGGCCGGCGTGTCACGGTCCGGGAAATCGCCCAGCCGGTCGCGGGCGAGTAGCAACTGCGAGAGAATTTCCTCCGATGTCAGGTTGCGCACCAGCTTCTGCGTGCCGGTATGACAGAAGGAGCAGGTGAGCGTGCAGCCGACCTGGCTGGAAATGCAGAGCGTGCCGCGGCCTTCCTCGGGAATGTAGACGGTTTCGATCTCCACCGGCCGGCCTGCACCGCGCGGGGGAAAGCGCAAGAGCCACTTGCGTGTGCCGTCGCTGGAAATCTGCTCGTCGACGATCTCGGGACGGGCAATGGTGAAATGCGTCTTCAGCATTTCGCGCATGTCCTTGGAGACATTGGTCATGTCGTCGAAATCGGAGACGCCGCGCACATAGAGCCAGTGCCAGAGCTGGCTGACGCGCATCTTCACCTGGCGCTCGTTGACGCCTTTTTCGACGAGCGCCCGGCCCATCTCCTCGCGTGTGAGGCCGATCAGCGACGGCTTTTCGGCGGTGGGAAGGGTGCGGATGGTCGGCGCCTTGACGGGCTCGGCCGTGTTGAGAAAGTCCATGCTTGCTGCCATCGGGTCATCCTCAAGAACAGGGCGCGCCGGCGCAGGCTTTTGCGCCACAAGCGGTCCATGCTCGACAGAAGTTCATTGCGGGCCTGCCGGTGCCGCTCGATGCGGCGCAAGGCCCAGTTGCCGGCCCTTTAGCACTGTTCCGGCGCAAAGTCACCTGCCCGCCCGGTTGTGCAAACGAAAAGGCCGGCGAGGGCGCCGGCCTTTTCCGTTTCTGTCCGCCTCGAGACTCAGCGGCAGCTTTCGATCTGCTTCAGCGCTGCCGAAATGCCGGACAGTGAATAGGAGTAGGACGTGCCCGTGCCACGGCGGGATTTCGCCTCGACCCGCATGTCCTTGCCGCCCTTCATGGCGGCGACGAGGGCCGGCTCTTCGGCGGCGTTCTCCACCCAGGCCGAGTTGCCCTTGGTGAACATCACGAAGGTGCGGCCGTCGATGACGACGTTGACCTTGGAGGCTTCCTGCAGCGGATAGCCCATCATCGCCTGCGGTTCGTAGCTGATGTTCTGGCCCGGGCGCTGCGAGACGAGGAAGAAGACGTCGCCGTGGTCTACGCCGGCCGGGTTCTTTTCCTTCGGCACCGACAGCACGTAGCAGACCTTGCCACCGTTCGCCTGGTAGGAATAGGCGCCCCAGGCATTGAACTGCTGAATGCGCGTCGGCGACTGGGCCGAGGCAACGCCTGCGGTCACGACGACGAGGGCGAGTGCGGTTGCGAGCTTTCTTACGAACATGTTTTCCTGCCGGTTGTCTTGCCAGTGATTGCCCGGCCGAAGGCGGCGCCTTCGATGCCGGTGTCGGCCACGCATGATGACGATTTGATTTATTTTGACTTAATTCAGGTTACCAAACCGTCAACATGCACACATTTTACTAAGGTCTTCCGCGCCGCACCGGGACAAATTTGCGTCGAAACACGCCGCTGCCTTTCAGGTGTTTTTGCCATTCGCAAAGACACTGTCGTTCTTCGTCGGCACAACTCCGCATGCAAAGCTGCCAAGCCTGTTTGCGGGAAGTGCCGAGAACGGCGGGCGTGCCCAGTCCCCATGTGGTGAGATTGAACCTGTCGAAGCCATTTAAGGCATAAGGAATAGGGCAAGAATTTGACTTCTCGCCCTTGGGTCGAGAACGGCAAGGGCTGCAGCGGGAGGCTCAGCCAGCCGGCTGTGCGTCCGGCTCGTCCGCAAGCGCCTTGTCTGCAGCCACATAGTGGTCTTCGCGGATATGCCCGCGGATGGCGGCGAAGGCGGCCGTCAACACGGCGATGTCGTCGGAAAAGCCGACGAGAGCGAAGAAATCGGGTACGCCGTCGAGCGGCAGCACGAAATAGGCGAGCGCAGCAAGCAGGATGCCGCGAACCTTCGTCGGCGTGCGGGAATCCAGGGCGCAATAGTAGGCGGCGACGAGATCGCGGGAGAACGGCACCTGCCGCATTGCACGCTTGAGGACCGGCCAGAACCGCTTCTTCACGCGGCCCTCCTGACGCTCCTGCTCGTCCTCGTCTCCCGGCAGAAGGATCTCGCCGATCTTCACGTCATCCATGCATGGCCTCCTTCAGGTGGCGATGCCGGAAAAACCCGGCGCGAAACATATGGGAACGGCTTCACGGGTCTTCAACTCTTCGTGCGCAGAGCCGCCGCCTTGTCCATTGCGGTCGCCAGCTTGAAGTCCAGCTCCGTCAGTCCGCCCGCATCATGGTTCGTCAACCGCACCTCGACGCGGTTGTAGACGTTGAACCATTCAGGATGATGGTTGAATTTTTCCGCTGCGAGCGCCCCCTCGGTCATGAAACCGAACGCCTCGCGGAACGATGCGAACTTGAATTTCCTCTCGATGGCGATGCCGTCTTCCGATCGGGCCCAGCCGTCAAGGCTTGCCAGCGCTTCGGCGATCGCCGCGTCGTCGAGCTTTTCCTGTTTCATGGCGTCGTCTCCTTCTCCGCACTCTACCATAGAAAACGGCGCCCGAAGGCGCCGTGTTCCGTTTGCCGAAAGGCCGGTCAGACGAAGAACTGGCCGCCATTCGCCGAGATGGTCGAGCCGGTGATGAAGCCGGCGTCGTCGGAAGCGAGGAAGACGACGATGCGGGCGATCTCGTCCGGCTCGCCGAGGCGGCCGACGGGGATCTGCGGGATGATCCGCTCGTTCAGCACCTTTTCCGGGATGGCGCGCACCATTTCCGTACCGATATAGCCGGGGCATATGGCGTTGACCGTGATGCCCTTTGCGGCGCCTTCCTGGGCGAGCGCCTTGGTGAAGCCGAGGTCACCGGCCTTGGCGGCGGAATAGTTCGCCTGGCCCATCTGGCCCTTCTGGCCGTTGATCGAGGAAATGTTGATGACGCGGCCGAAGCTGCGGTCGCGCATGCCGGTCCAGACCGGATGGGTCATGTTGAAGAGGCCGGTGAGGTTGGTATTGATGACCGCGCCCCACTGCTCCGGCGTCATCTTGTGGAACATCGCATCCTTGGTGATACCCGCATTGTTGACGAGGATGTCCACCGGGCCGAGGTCGGCCTCGACCTTGCCGATGCCTTCGACGCAGGCCTCGTAGCTCGCGACATCCCATTTGTAGACCGGAATGCCGGTCTCCGCCTTGAAGGCGTTCGCGGCATCGTCATTGCCGGCATAACTTGCAGCCACCTTGTAGCCGGCCGCCTTCAGCGCTACCGAAATGGCAGCGCCGATGCCCCGCGACCCACCCGTTACCAATGCTACCCTGCTCATGTGGCTCACTCCCCTAGAACTGTTTTTGAGTCGACCCGTCGCCCTGCCGGCGGCAGGTCATGGCAAAGCAGCCCGTAAGCTGATGCTTACATGCTCTCAACGCACATCGCCACGCCCATGCCGCCGCCGATGCAAAGCGTGGCAAGGCCCTTCTTTGCGCCGCGGCGCTTCATTTCGAAGAGCAGCGTGTTGAGGATGCGGGCGCCCGACGCGCCGATCGGGTGACCAATGGCAATGGCGCCGCCGTTGACATTGACGATGGACGGATCCCAGCCAAGGTCCTTGTTGACCGCGCAGGCCTGGGCCGCGAAGGCTTCGTTGGCTTCCACAAGATCGAGATCGCCGATTTTCCAGCCGGCGCGCTCGAGCGCCTTGCGGGAGGCCGGGATCGGGCCGGTGCCCATGATCTTCGGGTCGACGCCGGCCGTTGCCCAGGAGACGATGCGGGCGAGCGGCTGGATGCCACGGCGCGAGGCTTCCGCTTCGCTCATCAGGAGCGCGGCAGCGGCACCGTCGTTGAGGCCGGAGGCGTTGGCGGCGGTCACGGTGCCTTCCTTGTCGAAGGCGGGGCGAAGCTTGGCCATCGATTCGAGCGTCGCCCCATGACGGATATACTCGTCGGCATCGACGCTGACGTCACCCTTGCGGCCCTTGACGATGAAGGGAACTATCTCGTCCTTGAAGCGGCCTTCCTTCTGCGCGGCCTCGGCCTTGTTCTGCGAGGCGACGGCGAAGACGTCCTGCTCGTCGCGCGAAAGCTGCCACTGCCTGGCGACGTTTTCGGCGGTGATGCCCATGTGGTAGCCGTAGAAGGCGTCGGTCAGGCCGTCCTTGATCATCGTGTCGATCATCTTGAAATCGCCCATCTTCACGCCGCCGCGCAGATGCGCGCAATGCGGCGCCATCGACATGGATTCCATGCCGCCGGCAACGATGATGCCGGCATCGCCCGTGGCGATCTGCTGCATGCCGAGCGCGACGGCGCGCAGACCCGAACCGCAGAGCTGATTCATGCCCCAGGCGGTCGCTTCCTGCGGAATGCCGGCCTTCATGGCGGCCTGGCGGGCCGGGTTCTGGCCTTCACCGGCCGGCAGGACCTGGCCGAGGATCACCTCGTTCACCTCGCCCGCTGCCACGCCCGCGCGCTCCAGAACCGCCGAAATGACCGTCGCCCCGAGCTCATGGGCAGGCGTGTTGGCGAAGGCTCCATTGAAGGATCCGACCGCGGTGCGGCCGGCGCTGGCGATGACGATGGATGGGGTGCTCATATGTGCTTCCTCAGTTCTGACAACCTTGCGGTCGGCCTTGGAACCAGGCCCGGCGCACGAACGGCGCGAGCGTGGCGGTTCTCCCGAAATCAAAACTGGCAAAGCGGAGGGGGAGAGTCAAACGGGATATCCGGCGCCGCTAAAATTTCATGGAAGCGGCGTGCAGCATGAAAATCCATGTTGCGCAGCATTGCTCGCCGCATCGCACAATTCGATTGTCAGCGCGCGTCTTTTTGCCGATACTCGCGAGGACCAAAAAAGAAATGGAAATACGGGGATGAGGAGACCCTAATGGCCAGGAACGACGGTCAGATCGTCATCAAGAAATATGCGAACCGGCGGCTCTACAACACGGGCACGAGCACCTATGTGACGCTGGACGATCTCGCGGTCATGGTGAAGAAGGGCGAGGAATTCACCGTGCAGGATGCCAAATCCGGCGAGGACATCACCCATTCCGTACTGACGCAGATCATTTTCGAGCAGGAATCGAAGACCGGCAACACGCTTTTGCCCATCTCGTTCCTCCGTCAGTTGATCTCCTATTATGGCGATCAGATGCAGATGGTGGTGCCGAGCTATCTCGAGCACTCCATGCAGGCCTTCACCGAGCAGCAGTCGCAGATGCGCGAGCAGATCAACAAGACGTTTGGAGATACGCCGCTCGGCAAGAACCTGCAGGTGCCGATGGCGCTGATCGAGGAAACGACGCGGCGCAACACGGAAATGTTCCAGCAGGCGATGAAGATGTTCTCGCCCTTCGCCAATGCGACACCGCCGAAGGAGACCCGCAAGGCGGAGCCCAAGGACCTCGACGAGCTGAAGGAACAGTTGCGCGCGCTCCAGACGAAGCTCGACAATCTCAGCTGAGAAAACCGGCCAGCGCGGGCTTGTCCCGCGCTGCTACAGCCCGATCGAAAGGTCTCGGCTCGCCGTGCGGATCGACACGGCAAAACCCGCGATGACATCGATGAACGTGATCGTCATCAGGATGAAGAAGATTTGTGTCGCTGCGCCCTGCACGAGCAGGAATTCGACGAGAAACACCACGAACAGCACCATCGACAGCATGTGATCGAGCAGCGCGCGCGAACCCGGGCGTGTGGCCTTCAGGATTTCCACGAAGAGCAGAACGAGCGCGATGAGGATCAGGAGATCGCCGAAGGCCATCGTCCAGGTCGTGCCGGACAGCATGTTGACGGCTATCACCTCGCTGTCGAGAACGGCGACGCCGCCATCGCCGAAGAGACCGGTCATGGCAAGGTTGTAGAGGGCGAAGGGGATGATCAGCAGCGGTATGGCCAGAAGCATGGGCGGCGGTCTCCTAACGGCCGTCTTCGCACGAGCGGCCCTATGGCCCTCTTAGCCCAAGAATTGGCACAAGAAAATGTCGCTGCGTCGTCGACCAAGCCTTTCGGGACGTCTGGCCAAAAGAAAAGGGCCGGCAAGCCGGCCCCTGATCTCAGCTGATGCCGAAAACGCTTATGCGCTTTCCTTCGGCGTCAGAACCTGGCGACCGCGGTACATGCCGGTCTTCAGGTCGATGTGGTGCGGACGGCGCAGTTCGCCCGAGTTCTTGTCTTCGACGTAGGTCGAACCCTTCAGAGCGTCTGCGGAACGGCGCATACCGCGCTTGGACGGGCTCGTTTTTCTTTTCGGTACAGCCATTTCACTAACTCCACTTATCGGGCAAACACATCCACAGGCCACCGGATGGGCGACAGGGACATGTCTTTATCTCGGAAATTGGGCCGGCTTATACACAGCAAAATCCCGCTTGACCAGTCCCCGGGCGGTTTTTTTCGATTCCGCCGGTCAGGCCTCGTCTTCGGGCACGATCCACGGTTCGGCGAGCGCCGCCGTCTGCCACTTCTGCCAGGCCGGGTGCGCCTTCATGCGCGCCATGTAGGCCAGCACGGTTTCGTCGCGGGTCAGGCAATAGGCTTCGAACCGGTTGACGACCGGGGCATACATCGCATCGGCGGCGGAAAAGGCGCCGAACAGGAACGGTCCGCCGGAGCGCGCGAGCGCCGTCTTCCAGATCGTCTCGATGCGGGCGACGTCATCCATGACGCCGTCGGGCAGCTTGATTTCGCTCGGCTTGCGACGGATGTTCATCGGGCAGGCATTGCGCAGCGCGCGGAAGCCGGAGAGCATTTCCATCGATATCGCCCGTGCTTCGGCCCGTGCCGCTGTGTCTTTTGGCCAGATACCAGCGCCGGGAAAGAGCTCGGCGACATATTCGATGATCGCCAGCGATTCCCATACCCGCACCGCGCCGTGGTGCAGAACCGGCACCTTCCCGCTTGGCGAGATCTTGATGAATTCCGGGTTGCCGGCGGGAAAGTCGAAGGGGATGACCTTGTCCGTGAACGGCACGCCGGCTGCCGCCATGGCGATCCAGGGCCGGAAGGACCAGGAGGAATAGTTCTTGTTGCCGACATAGAGGATGAGGTTCGGCATGGTGTTCCTGCGCTTCTGAGATGACGCAGACCCTAGGCCTTCACCGGAGCCTTCACCAATGAAAAGGCCTGAACCTACTCATAAAGGCATTTGATATATTCGCCCGATCGGCTGGCGCGCCGCTCGATGAGGCGGGCGAGACGCTGCAGACCACGACCCGGTTTTCCGGCGTTGCGCTCATAGGGGTTCGGCAGCGAGACGGCGAGAAGCGCGGCCTGCCGGCGTGAGAGCTTGGCGGCCGGTACCTTGAAATGGTGCTGCGCCGCGGCCTCGATGCCGTAGATGCCGGGACCCCATTCGGCGATGTTGAGGTAGATTTCCATCAGCCGCCTCTTGCTCCAGACAAAGTCTGCCGCGACGGCAAGCGGCAGTTCCATCGCCTTGCGCACGAAGGAGCGGCCGTTCCAGAGGAAGAGGTTTTTCGCCGTCTGCATCGGGATTGTGCTGGCGCCGCGGGTCTGCTCACCGGCCAGCGCCTCGTTGACGACGGCGCGCATCTCGCCCCAGTCGACCCCGCCATGGCGGCAGAACTGGCCGTCCTCGGACATCATGACGGCCTGCACGAGATTGGGTGAGATGTCGTCGAAGTCCACCCACTGCCGGTCGTAGCCGCGCAGGAGCGCGAGATCGCGCAGCATCAGCGTGGAAACCGGCCGCACGAATTCGACCGTGTAGAGCAGGATCAGCACATAGGGCAGCGCGACGATGGCGAGGACGATGAGCACGAGGCGACGCCAGTTCCGGCGAAGCCGGCTCATCCAGCCATCCTTCTCACCGGCCTCTGTCTCCGTGTTGACCGCATCTGCGCGTGTTTCCGGTACGATGTCCAAGAGCCGGCGTCCGTCCTTCCGTCGTTGGGCCTTCATACCGTTACGGCTCGGCAAAAACCAGTCTGCGCCGCGATTCTTTGAAGCAGCCCAGGCATGGCCGTTGCTTCGGCCCGGAGCCCATGCCAAAGAGCGGCCATGAGCGAACGTTACCAGGAATTCCAGTCTCTCCTGAAGGGCAATGCCGAGGCGGTGGAAACACTGCTTGCCACGCTTTTGTCCGGCACTGTCGCGGCGGATGAGATCGCCCGTCCCGAGCGGCTGCTCGCCGCCATGCGCCACGGTGTGCTCAACGGCGGCAAGCGGCTGCGGCCCTTCCTCGTCATCGAATCCGCCGCGCTCTTTCCGGGCGTGGAGCGCATGGCGGCGTTGCGCGTCGGTGCGGCGCTCGAATGCATCCATTGCTACTCGCTCGTGCATGACGACCTGCCGGCCATGGATGACGACGACCTGCGCCGCGGACAGCCGACCGTGCACATCGCTTTCGACGAGGCGGCCGCAATCCTTGCCGGCGACAGCCTGCTGACGCTTGCCTTCGACATCGTCGCGGCACCCGAAACGCATCTGCCCGATGCCACCAGGACGGCGCTGGTGCTGGCACTCGCCCGTGCCGCCGGTATCGGCGGCATGGCCGGCGGCCAGGCGCTCGACCTTGCGGCCGAGACCGAGGCGCCGGACGAGGCGGGTATCGTGACGCTGCAGAAAATGAAGACCGGCGCGCTGCTGCGCTTTGCCTGCGAGGCCGGTGCGATCGTTGCGGGCGCTTCGGCTGAGGAACGGATCACACTGCGCCGCTACGGCGAAACGGTGGGCCTTGCCTTCCAGATCGCCGATGACCTGCTCGATCTCACCGCCGATGCCGCGACCATGGGCAAGGCGACCGGCAAGGACGCTGATCGCGGCAAGGCGACGCTGGTCGCCCGGCGCGGCCAGACCTGGGCGGAGAACCGATTGCGCGAACTCGTTGCGGAGGCCGAGACGCTTCTTGCGCCGTTCGGCCATCGCGCCGGCATCCTCATCGAAACCGCCCATTTCATCGCCAATCGCAGGAACTGACGCCATGAGCAAATTCTGGTCGCCGATCGTCGCCACGCTCAAGCCCTATGTCGCCGGCGAGCAGCCACGCATCCAAAACCTCATCAAGCTCAACACCAACGAAAACCCCTACGGCCCTTCGCCAAAGGCGATCGCCGCCATGCAGGCCGCCATCGCCGACAGCCTGAAGCTCTATCCGGATCCGGGTGCGCTGGCGCTGCGCCAGTCGATCGCCCGATTCCATGGCGTGGACGCGGATGAGGTTTTTGTCGGGAACGGTTCGGACGAGGTTCTGGCGCATGCCTTCGTCGCGCTCCTCAAGCACGACAAGCCGCTCGTCTATCCCGATATCACCTACAGCTTCTACCCGACCTATTGCCGGCTCTTCGACATCCGGGCGGAGGAGATTGCGCTGAAGGACGATTTTACCATCGACCTTTCGGACTACGACCGGCCCTGCGGCGCCATCATCCTGCCGAATCCGAATGCCCCCACGGGCATCGGCCTGCCGCTTTCGGCGATCGAAAAACTGGTCGCCGGGCACCCGGACCAGCCCGTGGTGGTGGACGAGGCCTATATCGATTTCGGCGGTGAGAGCGCAATCCCGCTGACCCGGAAATACGACAACCTGCTCGTCATCCACACGCTGTCGAAATCCCGCTCGCTGGCGGGTCTGCGCGTCGGCTATGCCATCGGCCGGCGCCCGCTGATCGATGCGCTGGAACGTGTCAAGGACAGCTTCAACTCCTATCCGCTCGACCGTGTCGCGCAAGCCGGTGCCGCCGCCGCGATCGACGACCGCGAATGGTTCGACGAGACGCGGGGAAAGGTCATCGAAACGCGTGAACGCGTCACCGGAGCGCTCCGCCAGCGCGGTTTCGAGGTGCTGCCCTCGCAGGCGAACTTTGTCTTCGCCCGTCATCCCGGCCATAGCGGCGAGGCGCTGGCGAAGGGGTTGCGCGAGCGCGCCGTGCTGGTGCGCCACTTCGCCAAGCCGCGTATCTCTGATTTCCTGCGCATCACCATCGGTACGCCCGAGGAATGCGACCGGCTGATCGCGGCGGTCGAGGAGATCGTCTGACGTTTTCGGACGATACCCGCCTCCGCCGAACACGGGGACATGTGGTGCAATTCTCCCGCTAGGCGGTGAAAAGGCGATCGGCTATCGTCTGCCGATAGCCACCGGTGCCTCATGACCGATCTCACACCCTACCTGCCGCAGCTCGCCGTCGCCTGGACGGCCTATTTCATCGCCACGGCATCGCCGGGGCCGGCGATCATCGCCATCATCGCGACCTCGATCAGCCGGGGCCGACGGGCCGGACTGGCACTGGCCTGCGGGGTGCTGACGGGATCCTATATCTGGGCCATCCTCACGGCTTCCGGCCTTTCCGCCCTCATTCGTACCTATGGCGAGGCGATCGTCGTCCTGAAGATCGTCGGCGGCTGCTATCTGCTCTGGCTGGCGTGGAATGCCTGGCGTGCGGCGCGCCGGAGCGAGGAGGTCTATCGCATGCAGATGGCCGCACTGCCCGCGCTGTCGCCGCGCCGGCAGTATCTCAAGGGCCTCGGCATCCACATCACCAATCCAAAGGCGATCTTCAACTGGATCATGCTGACGTCGCTCGGCATGCCGCCGGGCGCGCCAGGCGAGGTCATGGCGACGTTCATTGCCGGCTGCATGGCAATCGGGGTCTGCGTCTTCCTCGGCTTCGCGCTGGTCTTTTCGCTCGGCCCGGTGCACCGGGCCTATCTCAGGGCGCGCCGCGCCATAGAGGGCGTCATGGCCGCCTTCTTCGCCTTTGCCGGCTTCAAGCTGCTGACGGCACGGCTGTGATCGCGCAAGGGCAGCCCGCCTATTCGGCGGCTGCCTGGCCCTGGCCGTAGCGCTTTTCGATATAGTCGTTGACCAGCGTCTCGAATTCGCCGGCGATATTGGTGCCGCGCAGCGTCATCGCCTTCTTGCCGTCGACATAGACGGGGGCGATCGGCAGTTCGCCGGTGCCGGGCAGCGAGATGCCGATATCGGCATGTTTGCTTTCGCCGGGCCCGTTGACGATGCAGCCCATGACCGCGACCTTCAGCCCCTCGACGCCCGGATATTTTTCCCGCCAGACCGGCATGTTCTTGCGGATATCGTCCTGGATCTTCTGGGCGAGCTCCTGGAAGACCGTGGAGGTGGTGCGCCCGCAGCCCGGACAGGCGGCGACGACGGGAATGAACTGGCGAAAGCCCATGACCTGCAGCAGTTCCTGCGCCACCTGCACCTCGCGGGTGCGGTCGCCGCCGGGCTCGGGCGTCAGCGAGATGCGGATCGTGTCGCCGATGCCCTGCTGCATGAGGATGCCCAGCGAGGCGGAGGAGGCGACGACACCCTTCGTGCCCATGCCGGCCTCCGTCAGGCCTAGATGCAGCGCATGGTCGGAGCGCGCCGACAGCATCGCATAGACGGCGATGAGGTCCTGCACGTTGGAGACCTTCGCCGAGAGGATGATATGGTCGCGGGCAAGGCCGATCTCTTCGGCAAGCTCGGCGGACAGCAGCGCGGACTGGCAGATCGCCTCGCGCATCACCTGCTGGGCGGTCAGGGGAAAGCCCTTGTCCTGGTTCTCGTCCATCAGCCGGGTCAGGAGTTCCTGGTCGAGGGAGCCCCAGTTGACGCCGATGCGGACCGGCTTGTCGTGGCGGATTGCCGTCTCGACGATCGCGGCGAACTGCTTGTCCTTCTTGTCCTTGAAGCCGACATTGCCGGGATTGATACGGTATTTTGCCAGCGCCTCGGCGCAGGCCGGATGATCGGCGAGCAGCTTGTGACCGATATAGTGGAAGTCGCCGACGAGCGGCACATCCATGCCGAGCCTGAGCAGGCGCTCGCGGATCTTCGGCACCGCCGCCGCGCTCTCGTCGCGGTCGACCGTGATGCGCACGATCTCCGAGCCGGCGCGGTGAAGGGCTGCGACCTGCGCCACCGTCCCGTCGATATCGGCCGTATCCGTATTGGTCATCGACTGCACGACGACAGGTGCGCCACCGCCGACGAGCACGCCGCCGACATCGACGCCGACGGACTGGCGCCGCGGCTTCGGTTCAAAGTCGAAGGAGAAGGACATTCGGGAGCCTCTTGCTCGAAAACCGGCCGCATGGGGCATCGCTCGCGCGGCCTTTGCCCTCAGGTGGATCAGGAAACCGGGCTTGTCAACCGTCGGGGCCGGAACGCGCGACGATTTGATCGCCGCGCGTCCTGCGTTCAGGAGCGTTCGCGCACGTCGGCATGCACGGCGTGGTGCGAGAGCAGCAGCACAACGACGAAGAGCACCGGCAAAAGGGCGAAGATGATGGAAAAGCCCGTATGTTCGGCGATGAAACCGATGACGGAGGGGGCGAAGAGCGAGCCGGAATAGCCCATCACCGTCGCGACGGAGAGTGCCACACCCTGGGCAAAGCCCGGCAGGTTGCCGGCGGCGGAAAAGGCGATCGGCACCATGTTGGAGATGCCGATGCCGCAGATGGCGAAGCCGAGCATGGCCATATAGGCATTCGGCGCCAGCCCCGCGACCACCATGCCGATCATCGCCATGACGGTGCAGAAACGCAGCGTCTTCACTGCGCCGAAACGGTCGCGCACATGGTCGCCGGCAAAGCGCATGGCGGCCATGGTGAGCGAGAAGGCGCCGAAGGCGAAGCCCGAGAGCGCCAGCGAAGCGCCGAGTTCGTCGCGCATGTAGAGCGCGCCCCAATCAAGGATCGCGCCTTCCGGCACCATGGAGAACAGCGCCATGAGGCCGATCATCCAGGGCAGCAGCGTCATCGGCAGGCGCACCTTCTGGCGCTCCTCGTTTGGATGCGGCGCATCGTGCAGCACGAAGGGCCAGGTAACGGCGAGTGTGGCGGCGCCCAGCACGGTCAGCAGGACCGCATGGCCCAACACGCCGAGCGTCTCGATGAGAAAGCCGCCGGTTGTGGCGCCGATGAAGGCGCCGAGGCTCCAGAAGGCATGGCAGGACGACATGATCGCGCGCCGCATGGATTTTTCGACCTCGACCGCATTGCCATTCATCGCCACGTCCATGGCGCCCATCAGGCCACCGAAGAGGAAGATGGCGAGCGCGCCGAGCGGAACGGTCGGGGCAAGGGACAGCAGAATGAGGGGCAACAGGAAGAGGACGGATGCTGCCTTCACCGTACGGGTGGTGCCGTAATGTGCGATCAGGAAACCGGCGATCGGCATCAGCACGAGCGAGCCGATGCCGAAGCACATGATCATCAGACCGAGGCCGGATTCGGAGAGCGACAGGCGGCTGGCGAATTCCGGGATCTTGGGTGCCCAGGCGCCGGCGAAGGTGCCGTTCAGCAGGAAAAGGCTGGAGACGGCCAGCCGTGTCGGCGGGAAGGCGGTTTTCGCGAAGCTGCTGCCTTTGATGGCATTTTCGGGCGTCGTCATGGGAGGTCCGTTTCAGGATGCTGGGAGAGGCGCCTATCCGGCCCGCAGGGTGTCGATGCCGGCGGCGGCGAGCAACGCCGCCTCCGTCTCACCCGCATCCGCCTCGATCACGGCGCTTGCCACGCGGGACAGGGGGGCGACCGAATAGGGAGCTGCTGTGAAAAGCTTGTCATTGGTGACGATGACGATCACCGTCCGGCTGCGGGAGGCGACGAAGCGCTTGAATTCCGCCTCCTCGAAGCTGTCGGCTGTGACGCCGGCCTCGGGATCGATGCCGCAGACGCCGAGCACCAGCACATCCGGCCGAAGGGCCTCGGCGTCCCGCATCGCCTTGGCGCCGATCGCCGCGCCCGAGCGGGCATCGATCAGTCCACCAAGCTGGATCGTCGTGATGTCGTGCTCGAGCAGCGCCGCCGCAATGGCCGGCCCGTTGGTCGCGACGGTGAGGCCTGCGGCCTGTGGCAGGGCGCGGGCGAGCGCGACATTGGTGCTGCCGGCATCGAGAAAGACGGTGGCGCCGGCGGGGATGAGGCCGGCGGCGGTGCGGGCGAGCGCTGCCTTGCGCTCACCGGCGATCGCCATGCGCTCGTTCATCGTGGTGGAGGCGTGCGTCATGCGCAGTGCGCCGCCATAGACCCGGCGGCAGAGGCCGGAGGCGGCCATTTCACGCAGGTCTCGCCGGATCGTGTCTTCCGACACGCCCAGCTCCTGCGCCAGTTCCGCCGCGATGACCCGCCCCGAAAGGTCGAGCCGCGCGCGGATCAGGTCTTGTCGTTCCCCGAGCAGAAGAAGATCCTGTCCAGACATTACCGAATCCAATCGTGCATGATTGCGTAGCAATGCGCACAAGTCGGTAGAAACGTCAATGAACGGGGACAATCACATTTGATTGCTGTCCGAAACGGGGCGGTTTTACAGAGGGGGCCGGAAACGAGCGGAGGCCCCTTGGGGAAGCCCGCCGTCAGGCGTAGGCGAAGTCCGTGGTCTTGCCGACCAGAACGGAGCGTAGCTTCTCCAGCGCGCGGTTTTCGATCTGGCGCACGCGTTCCTTGGAAATGCCGAGCACGGCGCCGAGTTCCTCGAGCGTTGCTCCGTTTTCCGCCAGTCGCCGGGCACGAATGATCTTCATTTCACGCTCGTTAAGCTGGCCGAGGGCGGCGTGTAGCCAGTGATGGCGGCGTTCGCCGTCGATGCTGCCTTCCGCCTGCTCGTCGGGAAGCGGTGCGTCACTGGTGAGAAAATCGAGCCGGTTCGAGCCTTCGCCTTCGGCGGAGGAGATTGGCGCCTGGAGCGAAACATCGGAGGAGGAAAGGCGGGCATCCATGGTGCGCACGTCGGCGGTGCTGACCCCGAGCGCGGCGGCGATCTCCTGATGCATCGCCTCGGCGGTGAGGTGGGTGTCGCCGCGCGCAAGGCGCGCGCGCAGGCGTCGCAGGTTGAAGAAGAGCGCCTTCTGCGCCGAACTGGTGCCGCCGCGTACGATCGACCAGTTGCGCAACACATAGTCCTGGATGGACGCGCGGATCCACCAGCTGGCATAGGTGGAAAAGCGGACCTGCCGTTCCGGTTCGAAACGGGCGGCCGCCTCCAGAAGGCCGATGTAGCCTTCCTGCACGAGGTCGCCCAACGGAAGGCCGAAGTTCCGGAACTTTCCGGCCATGGAAACCACCAGCCGCATATGGGCCATGGCGATGCGGTTGCGCGCTTCCTGATCCTTGTTGTTCTTCCAGGCCTGGGCGAGTGCCTGCTCTTCGTCCCGTTCGAGATAGGGCGCGGACATTGCGAACTTGATCATGCGGCGGTCTGCGGTCGTCGTAGCCATGGGGGTCTCTCCACGTTAACCGAACCGGCGCAAGGAGGCCTGTTTCTGCCTCTGGTCTTGCGCCCTGCTTGATGATGACGTTTCGGAAAGGCCGGCGGATCGCTCGAAATCGGCTTTCAAGAAAATAAAGTGGCAAGCCACCTCCGCGGCCGCCCGAAGCCGGTCGTCCTCGGGGTGGAAAACGACCCAGGGCCGGAAAAGTTCCCATAAAAAAACCCGGCTGTTGCCAGCCGGGCTTTAAAATCGAACGTACTGCCCTAGATCAGGCCGCCTCGTCCTGCGAGTCGTCCTCGTCGATGGTCTTGCCGCGCTTCGGACCCTTGGCGAGGTTCGTTTCAACGAGGCGAACGGCTTCGGTTTCCGACATCTTGTTGACGGCGGCGATTTCACGGGCCATGCGGTCGAGCGCGGCTTCATAGAGCTGACGCTCGGAATAGGACTGTTCCGGTTGATTTTCCGCGCGGTAGAGGTCACGGACCACTTCGGCGATCGAGATCAGGTCGCCCGAATTGATCTTGGCATCATATTCCTGCGCGCGGCGCGACCACATGGTGCGCTTCACGCGGGCCTTGCCCTGGACAACCTTCAGCGCACGTTCGACGAAATCGGTCTCCGACAGTTTGCGCATGCCGATCGAAACGGCCTTGGCAACCGGCACCTTGAGACGCATCTTGTCCTTTTCGAAATCGATGACAAAGAGCTCAAGCTTCATGCCGGCGACTTCCTGCTCCTCGATGGCCACAATCTGGCCAACGCCGTGAGCGGGATAGACGATCGATTCACCGGTCTTGAAACCCTGGCGCGTGGAAGATTTCTTCTGCTGGGTCGTCATTCTGTTCAAATACTCCCTGTTACGCTCCCGGCATGGCCGGGTGGGTCCGGGGACCCGGGAAAGACGGGGGCACCGTTGCGGTGTCACCACTCTGGTCCGTCCGCCATGCGCAAAAAAGGTCCCTGGCGACGCGTTCACATTTGAGCAACCGGAGCTGCCTATGGGAGGTGAGCGGCGTTGAGGGATCGTTTGCTTTCGTGGTGGTGTTCGGGCACGCAAAATGCCGCGATGTGGATCAGTATCCGGACCCTACCACAAAAAAGTGCCGAAATCAATAATTTGCTTCGCATGGGTCATCAAGCCTGTCCCATCGCCTTTTGACGGGAGCACGCTTTTTTCCCCAGCTTCGGTTGCCGCCTTATGCGGCGATCAATCGCCCTGGCCCGGATTGGGAGAGAAGTATTTCTCGTACTTGCCTTCCTCTCCGTCCATTTCCTTCGCTTCCGGCATCGCATCGCGCTTGACCGTGATGTTGGGCCAGACGGCGGCGAATTCCGTGTTGATCTTCAGCCATTTGTCGAGGCCCGGTTCGGTATCCGGCTTGATCGCCTCGGCGGGACATTCCGGTTCGCAGACACCGCAGTCGATGCATTCGTCGGGGTGGATGACGAGGAAATTCTCACCCTCGTAAAAACAGTCGACCGGGCACACTTCCACACAGTCCGTGTACTTGCAGCGAATGCAGTTGTCGGTCACGACATACGTCATGAGGAACTCCAGAATCGTCATAAGGCGGGCGCGGACGAGACCATCCGTCACCGCAGGATCCGTCACGCGATCGGCTTGCCGGACAAGGGAGACCGCGCGTATCGAGGGCCGTCCGGAGGCTGAGGTAAAGGCTTTGCGGGCGGTTTGCAAGCGTAATACATGCGCCGCCGGGCGCTTGCGAGGTATAGAATTCTAATCCTCGTCGTCGCCGGGAAAACCGTGCAGGCGGTCTGTTTCGCGGCGTTCCCGCTTAGTGGGCCGGCCTGCGCCGCGCTCGCGTGTCGCCTGCTCGAAAAGTGAGCGTTCCTCGCGCGGCGGCGGGGGCGGCGTCATGTCGCTGTAGAGAAGGCGGGCCTCCTCGTAGGGTCCGCGGCGTTCGCCCGAATGCAGCACCTTCACGACCATGTCGTGTCGGTCGAGCGAGATCAGCACGACATCGCCGGGGTGCACTATATGCGAGGGCTGGCGGATTTTCTGGCCGTTGATGCTGACATCGCCCGCTTCCACGGATTTCGCCGCCAGCGAGCGGGATTTGCGCAGCCGCGCGAAGAACAGCCATTTGTCGATGCGCTGTCGCGCCTGACCCGCCGGCTGTTCCTCGTTGCGTGCCATCGGCTTACTTCTTCAACTGCTCCTTGAGCGCTGCGAGCTTGGCGAAGGGAGAATCCGGGTCGATCGGCTTTTCCTTGCGGGGCGGTCGGGCCTCGAACTTCGCCTGCTGCGGTTTGCCGCCGCGATCGTTGCGATCGGGGCGGTGCTCGTTTCGATCGGGGCGGTTTCCGCCCTGCGGCTTTCCGTCGCGGCCCTTGGCCTGATCGGGGCGGCCGCGGCCGCCGTCACGCCGCTCGCCGCGTTCGCCGGCCGGCTGGCCGCGATGGCGATCACCGCCGCGCCGCTCGCCCTGACCCTGACGCTCGCCCTGGCGATCCCCATGGCGCTCGCCGCCCTGGCGATGACCTTGGCGCTGGTTGTCGTGGCGAGAGCCCGGGCGCCAGAGCAGCACCGGCTTCACTTCGACCGGTTCGCCTTCGACGGTACCTTCTGTCGGTGCTTCCGCGCTCTCGGTGGCCGGAGCCTCCGTCGGTGCAGCCGAAGCCTCTGCGGCAGCGACAGGTGCGTCGTTGTCGCTCTCCGCTGCGTCGGCATCGTGTTCGTCGGAGATTTCCGCGCTTGCCTCGGCCGGGGCTGCAGCGGCGGCATCGGCCGGTGCCTGCGCGGCGAGATGGGCGGCGACCTCTTCTGCCTTTACGCTATCAGCACGGTAGCCGAGGCCCTTCAGGATTTCTTCCATGTCGTCCGGCGTCGCACCGAGAATGGAGAGCATGGCGGTCGTCGCCATGAAACGGCGGCCGTCATAGGCGCCCTCGGGGCGCGGCGTGCCCGATTTCCACTGCAGCAGCGGGCGGATGAGGTCGGCAAGGCGTTCGAGAATGTCGATGCGCACGGCCCGCTTGCCGAGGAAGCGGAAGCCGGCAAGCTTGTAGAAGGCGCGCTCGAAGCTCGGATCGGTGACGACCGAGGTGCGGCCGGCGGCGAGCACCGGGATGAGGTCGCCGTATCCCGGCTTGTCGAGGCCGTCGTTCTTCAGCGCCCAGAGCAAGGTGATGAGTTCGGCCGGGGCGGGCTTCAGAAGCGCCGGCATGAAGATATGGTAGGCGCCGAAGCGGATGCCGTGCTTGCGGATCGATGCGCGGGCTTCCTGGTCGAGCGACTTCACGTCTTCCGCCACGTCGCGGCGGAAGAGCACGCCGAGATTTTCGACGAGCTGGAAAGCGAGGCCCTTGGCGAGGCCTTGCAGGTCTTCCGCGCGCGAAAGGTCGTCGAGCGGCTTCAGCACGGTCGCGATGTGGTGGTTCACGAAGCGCTCGATGCGGGCGGCGACGTGGTCGCGCGCATTGCCGGTCAGCTGCTCGTCGGAGAGCAGGATGACGCGCGGACGCATGACATGGTCGCTCGCCGTCAGGCGTGCGACGGGATCGCCGAGCCAGCGCACGGTGCCGTCGGAGCCGAGCGCGAGGTCGCCGTTGCCGGCAGCATGCAGGCGTGCGGCCCGGGCTTCGAACTCCAGCGCGAGCGCCTTCTGTGCAGCCGTCTGCACGGCCTTCGCATCGGGGCCTTCTGTTCCGGAGGCCAGCGTAAACCGGAAACCGGCCAACTGCCCGACATGATGTCCCTCTACGAAGACATCGCCATTCACACTGATTTCAGCTTCCAGCATCGCATTCTCTCTCAGGCGCTTCATGAGCACAGATGTCCTGCGATCAACAAAGCGTTTCGTCAACCGTTCATGTAGCGCATCGGACAATCGGTCTTCGATTTCCCGCGTCTTTTCCTGCCAGTGTGTCGGATCGGCAAGCCATCCGGGCCGATTCGACACATAGGTCCACGTCCTTATCTGTGCGATTCGCGCCGAAAGCGTGTCAATCTCGCCATCGGTTCGATCGGCGCGGCGCACCTGATCGGCCATGAAATCTTCGTTAACCGTGCCGCGTTTTACCAGATCCGCGTAGAGCGTCGAGATGAGGTCGGCGTGCTGGGCGGGGGTGATGCGGCGGTAGTCGGGAAGTGCGCAAGCCTCCCAGAGCTTTTCGACGCGCTCGGGTGTCGTCGCAAGGTCGCGGACGTCGGGGTAACGCGACAGGTGCTCCAGTGCCTGCTGGTCGACGGCCGGCAACGCCCGCGTCAGCCCGCTGATCGGCGGCGGGGCATCGAGCGACTTGCACAGGTTCACGAGGGAAGAATAGTCGAAGCGGGGCGTGCGCCATTGCAGCACGCGCACAGGGTCGAACTGATGCGTCTCGATGCGCTTGACCAGCTCGTCGTCGAACGGATCGACACGGCCCGTCACGCCAAAGGTGCCGTCGCGCAGGTGCCGCCCGGCGCGGCCGGCGATCTGGGCGAGTTCCGCGGGATTGAGGTTGCGGAACTGGTAGCCGTCGAACTTGCGGTCCTGCGCGAAGGCGACATGGTCGACGTCGAGGTTCAGACCCATGCCGATCGCATCGGTGGCGACGAGATATTCGACGTCGCCTTCCTGGTAGAGCGCGACCTGCGCATTGCGGGTGCGGGGCGAGAGCGCGCCGAGCACGACGGCTGCTCCGCCACGCTGGCGGCGGATCAGCTCGGCGATCGCATAGACCTCGTCGGCCGAGAAGGCGACGATGGCCGTACGCTGCGGCAAGCGGGTGATCTTCTTGGAGCCGGCGTAGAAGAGCTGCGACAGCCGCGGGCGCTCCACCACATGGATGCCCGGCAGGAGCTGCTCCAGAATGGGCTTCATGGTGGCCGCACCGAGCAGCAGCGTCTCGTCGCGCCCTCTCAGATGCAGGACCCGGTCGGTGAAGATGTGGCCGCGTTCGAGATCGCCGGCAAGCTGTACCTCGTCGATCGCCACGAAGGAGGCGCGCGTCTCGCGTGGCATCGCCTCCACCGTGCAGACCGAATAGCGCGCCATATGCGGCGTGATCTTCTCCTCGCCGGTGACCAGCGCCACATTGTGCTGGCCGACCTTGTCGACGAGGCGCGTGTAGACCTCGCGCGCGAGAAGGCGCAGAGGCAGGCCGATAATGCCCGTCTCATGTGCCACCATGCGTTCGATTGCGTAGTGGGTCTTGCCCGTATTGGTCGGGCCGAGCACCGCGGTGACCCCGCGGCCGCTCAAGATCATGGGTGCTTGCGACAAGTCACGCCCCGGCAGGTTTCCATCTCCGCCGGACGCATCCGGCAGGCAACAGATGCCCATCGAGACGTCCGATGGCAAGGGGCAAGGCGAAAAGCGTCGCTTTTCTCGCGCTTCTGCGACCTTTGCGGAACAGTCTGCGAACGAATCGGAGACGAATCGCTGACTCCGGATGATTCAGGGTTTGTTCACCACAAGGGATTGACGTGATTCGGGTAGGTGCCGCGAAATGCTGAATCGGAACAAGGGGTGACGAAGGCGGTCCAGCGGAGGCCCATTCCGGCCGTGCTCATTCCGTGTTCTTGCGTGGACACCCGCATTTCCCAGGTACCATCGCTGCGCGAGAGGCAGAAGAAAGAAAAACCATGCGCAATGTTCTCTTCGTGTGCAGCCAGAACAAGCTGCGAAGCCCGACGGCCGAACAGGTGTTCGCAAGCTGGCCGGACATCGAGGTTTCCTCCGCCGGCACGAACAACGACGCGGAAAATCCGCTCTCGGCAGAAGAGATCGGCTGGGCGGACATCATTTTCGTGATGGAGAAAGCCCATCGGAGCAAGGTCCAGGCAAAGTTCCGGTCCGCTCTCAAGGGTAAACGGCTCATCTGCCTGGATATTCCGGATGACTACGCGTTCATGGACCCCGCGCTGGTCCAGTTGCGGAAGACAAAAGTCCCTCAGCATCTGTAGGTGTTGCGGCGGGAGCATTAAAGGCCGGTTTGCCGGGCTCGGCTGCGGCAAAGGTCGTCTCAGGCCCGGGCCGATTGCCCTATGATAGCTTGCCGATCAAATCAGGTGATCGCGCAGGTCCGCGCTATCCCAGCCGCCGCCGGCCTCGTAGAGTGGGAAAACCTCTTCCGTGAGGTATGGCCCGCCACCGACGGATTCTTTCGAGGACATCAGCACGAAGCGGTTCACGGTGAAGGGGGCGGTGTAGAAATTGCCACGACCGGAAAGATAGTGGGCGACGTCCTCGGTGCGGGCGTTGCGCAGGCGCGCGAGCGTGACGTGGGGTGTGAATTTGCGCGGATCGGCGGGAAGGCCGAGGCGCTGGCAGATGCGCTCGATCTCGCCCTGGAGGGCGTACATTTCCGGCGCCTGCGTCACCCCGGCGAAGACGGAATGCGGTTTCTTCGAGCCGAAGGAGCCCATGCCCGACAGGGCCAGCTGGAATTCCGGGCGCTCTATGCGGTCGAGCTTGTCGACCACCTCGTCGGCGGTGCGGCCGTCGATGTCGCCGATGAAACGCAAGGTAATGTGGAAGTTCTCGACATCGATCCAGCGGGCCCCGGGAAGTCCGCCTCTCAGCAAGGAGAGGCTCATGGCAGCATTGCGCGGCACTTCGAGGGCGACGAAAAGTCTCGGCATAGCGACTTCTCCCTGCTGGAATGTACTGTCAGCGAATCACGCAATGGATTTTTGCGCAACCCTTATTTCGCACCCGCGAAAACTACTCCTTCGCCGGTATCGATTTGATGAACGCTTCGGCGGCGGGAAGAATCGTCGCCACCATCACGTCCACCCCTTCGGAATTCGGATGCATGCCGTCCTCGAGCTGCAGGTTCGCCTTGGTGACGACCCCGTCCAGGAAAAAAGGATAGAGCGCGACGCCGTGTTTTTCCGCCATGCGCTGGTAGATGCCGTTGAAGCGCTCGCCGTATTCGGGGCCCATGTTCGGTGGTGCCAGCATGCCGGCAAGCAGCACCGCAATGCCGCGCTCCTTGAGACGCGTCAGCATGGCGTCGAGGTTCTTTTCCGTCTCTTCCGGTGGAATCCCGCGCAACGCGTCGTTGGCGCCGAGCTCCAGAATCACGCCCTGCGTGCCTTCGGGGATCGACCAGTCGAGCCGGGCAAGGCCGCCGGAGCTGGTGTCGCCGGAAACGCCGGCATTGGCGATCTCGATCTCGTAGCCATTTTCGCGCAGCGCCTTTTCCAGCTTCACCGGAAAGGCATCCGCCGCGGGCAGTTGGTAGCCGGCCATCAGGCTGTCGCCGAAGCCGACGAGCTTCACCGGCTCCGCCCGGGCGCTGCCCACGGATAACAAAGCTGTGATTGCAAGTGAGGCGAAAAATGAAAGCGCCGCTTTAAACGACATGTCGCTGATCCTAGATTGCTGGCATTCCGGTTGTTTGAAGACATATAGGGCAGAATTCCTTGGCCAAAACCATCATCGATCTCAAAAAAGCCGATCTCACCCTCGGCCGGGCGGCCGCCTCCGTGCATGTGCTGAAGGGGATCGACCTTGTCATCGATGGCGGCGAATCGGTCGGTATCGTCGGCCCGTCCGGTTCGGGCAAGTCGACGCTCCTGATGGTGCTGGCCGGGCTTGAACGGCTCGACAGCGGCGAGATCCATATCGACGGCGCGGGCCTGCACGGCATGAATGAGGACCAGGTGGCCGATTTCCGTGGCCGCAATGTCGGTATCGTCTTCCAGTCCTTCCATCTCATTCCCAACATGACCGCGCTGGAAAACGTCGCGGTGCCGCTGGAACTCGCCAATGTGCGGGACGCCTTCGAGATCGCCCGGCGGGAGCTGACGGCGGTCGGCCTCGGTGAGCGCCTGTCGCACTATCCCGGCCAGCTTTCGGGCGGCGAGCAGCAGCGCGTGGCGATCGCCCGGGCGCTCGCACCCTCGCCGAAGCTCTTGATCGCCGACGAGCCGACCGGCAACCTCGATACCGAGACGGGCCGGCAGATCGCCGACCTTCTTTTCGCCAAGCAGGCCGAGCGCGGTATGACGCTGGTGCTGGTGACGCATGATCCCTCGCTTGCCGCCCGGTGCAGCCGGCAGGTCGCCATGCGCTCCGGCGAGATCGTTTCCGGCGCAGCGCCCGTCAAGGCGACACTGGCAGAGGCGGTACCCGCATGAGGGTCGGCGCGGTCCTCAGGCAGGTTCCACTGGCGCTTCGCCTGGCGCTGCGCGAAATGCGTGGCGGCCTCAAGGGGTTCTACATCTTCCTCGCCTGCATCGCGCTCGGAACGGCGGCGATCGCGGGCGTCAATTCGGTGTCGAGCGCCATCACCCAGGCGATCGCCTCGCAGGGGCAGACCCTGCTTGCCGGTGACGTGCGCTTCGAATTCAACAATCGTTTCGCAACCCCGGAAGAGCTGAAGCACTTCCAGGGGCTCGGCGATGTTTCTCTCTCCTCCAGCCTGCGCTCCATGGCGCGCCTGCCCGATGGATCCGACCAGACGCTGGTCGAGGCCAAGGGTGTCGACGGCGCCTATCCGCTCTACGGCACGCTGGGAACCAGCCCGCAGCAACCGTCCGCCACGCTCTTCGCGAAAGAGGGCGAGCGCTATGGCGCGGTCGTCGCGCCGCTGCTGCTCGACCGGCTCGGCATCGCCGTCGGCGACGAGATCCTGCTCGGCACGGCCCGTCTGAAGGTGACGGCGACGCTGGTGCGCGAGCCGGACGCGGTTTCGGAAGGTTTCGGCTTCGCGCCGCGGCTGATGGTCTCGGAAGAGGCCCTGCAGGCGAGCGGTCTCGTGCAGACCGGCAGTCTCGTGGAGAACGCCTATCGTATCCGGCTTGCCGATACCGACGTTTCGCTGGCGAAGGTGCGGGCGGATGCCACGAAAGCCTTCCCGAAGGCCGGCTGGTCGATCCGTACCTCCAACAGCGCGGCCCCTTCGCTGACCAACAACATCACGCGTTTCTCGCAGTTCCTGACGCTGGTCGGCCTGACGGCGCTGATCGTTGGCGGTGTCGGTGTCGCCAATGCGGTGCGCGCCTATCTCGATTCCAAGCGCTCCGTCATCGCGACCTTCAAGTGCCTCGGCGCACCGGCCTCGCTGGTCGCGCTGGTCTATCTCGTGCAGATCGCTCTGATTGCCGCGGTGGGCATCCTGATCGGCCTCGTGGCGGGTGCGCTGATGCCCATGGTGGCGATGCGCTTCCTCGATGGCGTGCTGCCGGTGCCGGCCGAGGCGACGATCTATCCTTCGGCGCTGCTGCTTGCCGCTGTCTTCGGTCTGCTGACGGCGCTCGCTTTCGCCATCATGCCACTCGGGCATGCCCGTGAGGTGCCGGCGACGGCGCTCTTCCGCGAGCAGGGATTCGAGACCGGCCGCCTGCCGAGCTGGCCCTATGTCGCGGGTGCAGCGGTCTTCCTTGCGGCGCTGGCTGGGCTCGCCATCGTCACGGCCTATGACCGCTACATCGCCGTCGTCTTCCTCGGGGCAATAGCCTTTGCCTTCGTGGTCCTGCGTGTCGTTGCCATGCTGATCACCGCGATCGCGCGGCGCAGTCCGCGCGTCAATTCGCCGTCGCTGCGGCTTGCCATCGGCAATATCCATCGGCCCGGGGCGCTCACCTCGTCCGTCGTGCTGTCGCTCGGCCTCGGTCTTGCGCTCCTCGTCACGCTGACGCTGATCGACGGTAACCTGCGCCGGGAACTGACCGGCAATCTGCCGGAGCGCGCGCCGAACTTCTTCTTCGTCGATATCCAGGGCAGCGAACTGGACGGGTTCCGCACCGTGCTCCAGTCCAACATGCCCGACGGCAAGATCATCGAGGTGCCCATGCTGCGGGGCCGTGTCATGGAGCTGAACGGCGTCGAGGTCTCGAAGGTCAAGGTGCCGCCCGAAGGGCAGTGGGTGCTGCGCGGCGACCGCGGCATCACCTATGCCAAGCGCACGCCGGAAAACTCAACGCTTGCCGAGGGTGAATGGTGGCCGGAGGATTATTCCGGCGAGCCGCTCGTTTCCTTCGCCGCCGAGGAGGGCCGCGAGCTCGGGCTCAAGATCGGCGACAGCGTGACGGTCAATGTGCTCGGCCGCAACATCACGGCGCGCATCGCGAACTTCCGCAATGTCGAATGGGAATCGCTGTCGATCAATTTTGTCATGGTCTTCTCGCCGAACACCTTTGCCGGCGCGCCCCATGCGTGGCTGTCGACGGTGATTGACCCGCAGGCAACCGCCGAGCAGGAGGCGGCGACCCTGAAGGCCGTCACCAATGCCTTCCCGACGATCACCAGTGTGCGTGTCAAGGATGCGCTCGATGTGGTCAACGAGCTGGTCGGCCAGCTCGCCACTGCCATCCGGGCGGCGGCGGCCGTCGCGCTCATCGCCTCGATCCTCGTGCTCGCCGGGGCGCTTGCGGCCGGCAACCGGGCGCGCGTGCACGATGCCGTGGTGCTCAAGACGCTCGGCGCGACACGCGCTACGCTGATCCGTGCCTTCAGCTACGAATATCTGATGCTGGGGCTGGCGACGGCGCTCTTCGCGCTCTTTGCCGGCGGGGTGGCGGCCTGGTTCGTGGTGAGCCGCATCATGACGCTGCCATCGAGCTTCCTGCCCGACGTCGCCGTCATGACGGTCGTCATGGCCCTCGTCATGACCGTCGGCATCGGCCTTGCCGGGACCTGGCGCATTCTGGGGCAGAAGGCCGCGCCCGTGCTGCGCGAACTCTGACGATGCCGGGATCCGCGGCCCGCGAGGGGCGCGGGTCTTGTACGAGACACAATTCATGCGCATATTGTTTACAGGCAAGCTGGAGCCCCACAGCGGTTGCCCGGGCTCTCGCGCCGAACCCTCGGCGAATAAACGGGAACCCGACACCGTCATCACAGGGGGCTTTACGAGAGGAAAACATGGCTGATCTCCGCAACTACCAGACCCGAACGGCCAATGCCGGCGCTCAGGCCGGCGCGGTCGTCGACGAAGGCCTTCGCGCCTATATGCTCCGGGTCTACAACCTGATGGCTCTTGGTCTCGCGATCACCGGCGTGGTGGCTTATGCTGCTTCGCAGGCCGCTTTCGCCGACGGGCAGCTCACCGCCTTCGGCCAGGCGATCTATGTGAGCCCGCTGAAGTGGGTCGTGATGCTCGCCCCGCTGGCGCTGGTCTTCTTCCTGAGCTTCCGCATCCACACGATGAGCGTTGCGGCCGCGCAGGCGACCTTCTGGGTCTATGCCGGCTTGATGGGCCTGTCGCTGTCGTCGATCTTCCTGGTCTATACCGGCGCCAGCATCGCGCAGACCTTCTTCGTCTCCGCCGCCGCCTTCGGCGCCCTGTCGCTGTTCGGCTACACGACGAAGCGGGACCTGTCCGCGATGGGTTCGTTCCTGATCATGGGCCTGTTCGGCCTGATCATCGCCTCGCTCGTTAACCTGTTCCTGCAGTCCTCGGCGCTCGACTTCGCGATCTCCGCGATCGGCGTGCTGGTCTTCGCAGGCCTGACGGCCTGGGACACGCAGAAGATCAAGGAAATGTATTTTGAAGCCGACGACGTCGCCGTGGCCGGCCGCAAGGCCATCATGGGCGCACTGACGCTCTACCTCGACTTCATCAACCTCTTCCTGTTCCTGCTGCGCTTCCTCGGCAATCGCGAGTAACGACGGCAGCCGGATGTGGCTGAACAAAGAAACCCCGCCGGAGACGGCGGGGTTTTTGTTTGGGAGAAGCGATCACTCGCTGATGATCTTGAATTTTTCACCGGTGCGGACGGTGCTCGCCGCCGTCATCGCGTTGATCAGGCGGAAGAGGTCGAGTTTCCGATCCGTGCCCATCATCCGTCCGGCGAGCGAGGCGACGGTGTCGCCCGCCCGCGCGGTAACGACGCGTATGCGCAACGGCTTCAGCGAGGTGACTTCGGCCGGCGTCAGCTTGCGGAACGAGGCCTTGAGGATCGCCGCAGTCGGTTCCAGCGCCTTCGAGCCCATCGGCACGGCGGTCAGGAAGCGGTAGATCTGGTTGTCGATGCGCACGACCGTGACGTCGAACTCCCAGCGGTCGGCGGCGGCCTTGGCTGTGGCCGCCTCCAGCCCGTTGATCATGACGGGCTGGATCGTCTCCGGTCTGAGGCCGGTCACCCAGCCGCTCGAAATGTAGTTCACGAGGTCCTGCTTGCGGCTGTCGGCAACACCGTCGAAGCGGATTGCGACATCGCCAGGACCTGTCGCCAGCACCGCATCGGCCTTGTTGTCGATCTGGAAGCCGGCCGGCACGTCGAAGCGGATGCCGAGTTTGCCATGCAGGAAGGTTTGGCCGCGCACATAGCCCTCTTCCGGCGCATCGCCGTAGAGCAGGCCGTCGATGCCGGCGAGATAGTAGTCCCGGCCGCGGTCGCCGATCGCGCCTTCCGCGCCGAAGGCGCGGGCATGCAGGCGCGCCAGCTCCACGCGCTGCGGTGCATTCGGGTGGCTCGACAGGAAGTCGAGGCTCTGGTCGGAATCGGGGTCGACGGCGGTGAAGCGGGCATAGGCCGCCATGGAATCGAGGAAGCGCGCCGCCGCATAGGGGTCGTAGCCCGCCTCGCCCAGCATGCGCACGCCGATCACGTCGGCCTGGAGTTCCTGGTTGCGCGAGAAGGCGGCGAGGCGCATCTTTCCGCGCGCCAGGGCCTGCTTGCCGGCGATGTTGCTGGAGAGCACCTCGGCCACGACGCGGCTGGCGATGACCTCGGCCTCTTCCTTCTTCTGCCGCTCGATGCCGTGGTTGGCGGTGACGTGCGCCATTTCATGCGAGAGCACGGCCGCGACTTCCGAGGCGTCGTTGGCAAGCGCCAGCAGGCCGCGGGTGACGTAGAGATAGCCGCCCGGCAGCGCGAAGGCGTTGATCGCGGGCGAATTCAGGATGGTGATACGATAGGACTGGTTCGGGTTTTCCGAAACGAGCGTCAGCGCGCCGGCAATGCGCGCGACGAGCCGCTCGGTCTTGGCGTCCTTGTATTCGCCGCCGTAGCTGGCGACGATGCGCGGGTGCTCGCGGGCGCCCATCTGGGCGCGCGGGTCGTTCTTCTGCACCTCGTCGACGATCTGCGGGTTGGACGAGGGCGAGATCGTCGGTTCATAGGTCTGTTCGATGATGGACTGGCAGCCGGCAAGCAGCGTGCCGGCGAGCATCAGCGCCGCAAGGGGTCTCAAAACCCCGCGTCCGCGTACCGTTGCAGCTTCCTGCGTTGCTCTCGCCATATCTCTTGCCCACAGCCCGAACCGGGTCCTCGAATGGATGAGATAGACGCACCATACCCGGCCGGCAACTCCCGATTCGACAAACGCTTCCCTTGTGGCTCCGGTGACACAGGGGGGCGTCCAAATTGTGGCGTGTCGCCGGGGCGCCAAGCCGGGTGTTCCGCTAAAGCGCGGAATGGCCGAGGAATTTTGCAACGGCTGGTGGCTCGCGTCGAGAAAGGAAATCGACGACCGGCTCCTGGAGAAGGATTGTGCCTGCCTCCAGGAACATGACCCGGTCCGCCAGCCGGCGGATGTCTTCCGGCTGGTGGGTGATGAAGAGCATCGTGCTCTTCGTCTCGTTGCGCAGCTCCGCCAGAAGTTTCGCCATCTCCGCCCGCATGGCCGGATCGAGAGCGGCGAACGGTTCGTCGAGCAGCAGGATCGGCCGGCGCCGTACGAGGGCGCGAGCAAGCGCCACGCGCTGCCGCTCGCCGCCCGAAAGCGAGCCCGGCAGGCGCTGCTCGTAGCCGCCGAGGCCGACGCGCGCGAGCGCGGCGAACACACTCTCTCGTGCCGCCGCATCCAGCCGCAGCGCTGGATCGATACCGAGGCCGACATTGTCGGCAACCGTCAGGTGCGCGAAAAGATTGTTGTCCTGGAAGATGATCGAGACCGGCCGTTCTGCGGGATCCCGCTCTGCCATGGTTTCGCCGAGCAGCCGGACATTGCCTGAAGCCGGCGTCTGGAAGCCGGCGATAACATTGAACAGCGTCGATTTTCCTGCGCCCGAGGGGCCGACGACTGCGACCGCGGCACCGGCTGGAACGGCGCAGTCGAAGGACAGCCGCTTTTCCCCGAAGTGCACGGCGACATCTGTGAGGTGGATGGCAAGGTCAGGCATCGGTGCTTGGTCTTTCAGTCGCGCGCTCCGCCGCGGTCGAGGGCAGCGTCAGGAGAAGGCATATTGCGCCGAGCAGCAGGGCGATGCCGGCGGCATCCGCGGTGCGATAGCTCGCCATGCGGGAGTAGAGCAGCCACGGCAGGGTGGTGAACCCTTCCGCACCGAAGATGGCGACGGCACCGAGATCGCCGAGCGACAGCGCCATGGCGAAGGCAAAGGCGGTGAGCAACGGTTTCCTGAGGGCGGGCAGGTCAATCCATCGCAGACGATGCATTCCGGTGACGCCGAGGCTGAGGGCGAGGCGAGCGGTGCGGATGAGATGGGTGCGGTAGGCCGGCTCCAGTACGCGCACGACGAAGGGCAGCGCCATCAGCGCGTTGAGCACGGTGACGACGGCGGGGGCGAAGCGTCCGGTCTCGCCGAAGGTTCTCAGCACGAGGAACCAGCCCGTAGCGACGACGACCGGCGGCACGAGCAGGATCAGCGAACCGACCGCGGGCAGGGCACGAGCCATCAGCCGTGTGGCGAGGTCGACCTTGCCCGTCTCGGCCAGCCGCGGCACGAGCACGATGGGCAGCGCGATCGAAAGGCTGAGGCAGGCCGAGGCGAAGGAAACTGCAAGGCTGGTGACGAGCGCCCGGTGCAGCAGCGGATCGAGCGCCAGCCGGCCGAGATCGGCGGAAAGGCCTGAGACGAGGGTGGCGACGAGAGGCGCTGCGGTGAAGAGGGTGAAGAGGAGGATGACCAGGCCATCGGGAAGGCGGTGCCGGCGGCCGTCGAAACGGCGGATGGCGCGGCCTGTCGTCATGCCCTCTTCGGGTGGCTTGCCGAACAGCGAGATCAGCCAGAGCAGGCTTGCCGTGACGAAGATCTGCAGGAAGGCGAGCAGGACGGCGCGTTCGGGGTCGAAATCGAAGCGCAGCGCCTGGTAGATCGCTACCTCGATCGTCGTTGCAGCCGGCCCGCCGCCGAGCGTCAGCGCGATGGTGAAGCTCGTTGCGCAGAGCATGAAGACGAGTCCGGCGATCCCCGGCAGGACCCGCCGGATGACAGGCCATTCGATAAGCCGGAACACTGCGCCGCTGCCCATGCCGAGATTGGCGGAGGTCAGCCAGTATTCGGCCGGAATGCGCTCGAGGGCCGCCAGCAGGAAGCGTGCGGCGAGCGGCAGGTTGAAGAAGACATGGGCAATCAGGATGCCGGCAAGCCCGTAGACGCTGACCGGGTTCTGCAGCCCGGCGAGCCCGAGCAGATCGTTGACGACGCCCTGTCGGCCCCAGACCTCGATGACGCCGAGTGCGGCGACCAGCGCCGGCAGGCCGAGCGGCACGACGGACAGCCGGATGATCCAGACGCGGCCGGAAAAATCCCGCTGTCGGGCGAGCGCCCGGGCGACCGGAATGGCGAGCAGGACGGACAGGAGTGTGGAGAGTGTCGCCTGCAGCAGAGTGAACTGCGCGACGCGCCCGATATAGGCATCGAGGAGCGGCGCGCCGGAACCGGAGCCGGCATGGGCGAGGAGCACGGCGGTCGCCGCACCGACGAAGACCAGCACGGTGCCGAGGGCGAGGCCCCCGGCGACACGCAATGTCCGTCGCTCGGTGCGGGCGAAGATCACGTTACTTGGCGCTCATCGCCGCGAGCCATTCGTCGATCCAGGCCTTGCGGTTGGCTGCAACCTCGTCCGACGACATCAGGAAGGTCTTTTCCGGCTTCACCAGCGCGTCGAAGGCGGCAGGCAGCGGGTCCTTCGTCTTGGCGGCCGGCATCATCCAGTTGGTTTCCGGAATGATCGACTGGAAATCCGGACCGGTCATGAAGGTCAGGAACTGGCGGGCAAGATCCTTGTCGTCAGCGGTGCGCGTCAGGCCGGCGACTTCGATCTGCACGTAATGGCCTTCGGAGAAGGCGGCGGCCTTGTAGCGCTCGGTCTTCTCCGCGATGACGTGGTAGGCCGGCGAGGTCGTGTAGGACAGCACCATCGGCGCCTCGCCCTTGGTGAAGAGGCCATAGGCTTCCGACCAGCCGGGCGTGACGGTCAGCACGCGATCCTTGAGCTTGCCCCAGGCCTCACCCGCCTTGTCGCCGTAAACCGACTTCACCCAGAGCAGCAGGCCAAGACCGGGCGTCGACGTGCGCGGGTCCTCGATGACGATTTTTTGCGACGGGTCGCCTTCGACGAGGTCCTTGAGGCTTGTCGGTGGGGTCTTCAGCGTCTCGCTGTCATAGACGACGGCGAAATGGCCGTAGTCGTAGGGCAGGAATGTGTCGTCGGAGAAGCCGCCCGGCACGGTGAGGTCCGCCGGCGAAAGGCCATGCGCCTCGAAGAGGCCAGTCGCCTTGGCCTCGGTGATGAGGTTGGTGTCGAGGCCGAGAACGAGGTCGGCCTTGGTGCTTTCGCCTTCGAGCTTCAGGCGCGTCAGAAGTTCCACGCCATCGGCGACGCCGACCCATTCGACCGTGCAGCCGCAGGTCTTCTCGAAGGCTTCCTTGACCTTCGGGCCGGGGCCCCATTCGGCGACGAAGCTCTCATAGGTGTAGACGGTCAGCGTCTTTTCCTGCGCGAGCGCGGGAAGGGCGAAGGAAACGGCCAGTGCCGCGATGGTGGAGAAAAGTGTCTTGCGCATCCGCGCCTCCTTGTTGTTCACAAAACGGGAGTAGGGCGCAGGATGTGCCGTCTAATCCCTCCGCCGGTACGAGCCGGATCAGGTTCTTCGGGTTGGCGAGACCGCCTCTCAGCCAGTGGATCAAAAAAACCCGCTGGCACCCCGTTAGAGCAAGGCAAGGCATAATCCCGCTTGTGACAGTACGCAAGGGGCAAGCAAAAGGCCGGCGCAAGCGCCGGCCCTGCCGTTCTGAAATGTGTCGGGCCTTAAAGGCCGAAGGCGTCCTTGAACTGATACCACCAGGAGCCGATGGTGGAATATTGCGCACGGAACATGCGCCCACCCGGGAAGGGAATCCAGGGCAGCTTTTCGAACTGGCTGAAGCGCGAGAGATCGCCATCGACCGCTTCCGAGAGGATGCGGCCGAAGAGATGCGAGCCGGTGACGCCGTGGCCGCTGTAGCCGTGGGCGAAATAGGTGTTCTTGCCGATCTTGCCCATCTGCGGCACGCGCGAGAAGGAGAGGGCGAAGTTGCCGCTCCAGGCGTAGTCGATTTTTACACCCTTCAGCGAGGGGAATACCTTTTCGAGGTTTGGGCGGATTTTTGCGCGCACGTCGGCCGGATCGGTGCCGCCATAGACGGTGCCGCCGCCGAAAATCATGCGCTTGTCGGCGGAGAGGCGGAAGTAGTCGAGGATGTAGCGGACGTCCTCGACGCACATGTCGCTCGGGATCAGCGCATCGGCGCGCTCGGCGCCGAGCGGCTCGGTGGCGACCATCTGGGTGGAGACGGGCATGACGCGCGAAACCAGCTTCGGCACGACATGGCCGAGATAGGCATTGCCGCAAAGCACGGCGACCTTGGCGGTGACGCTGCCCTTCGCCGTGTGAATGACCGGCTTTTCCGCCTCGTGTTCGACGTGGGTGACGGGCGACTGTTCGTAGATCACGCCGCCGAGCGATTCGAGCGCCTTGGCCTCGCCGAGGGTGAGGTTGAGCGGGTGCATGTGGCCGCCGGTCGTGTCCAGCATGCCGCCCATATAGGCATCGGTGTTGACCAGCTTGCTGATCGCCGCCTTGTCGAGCATCTGGTGGTCGTCCATGCCGTAGCTCTTCCAAAGGGCCTTCTTGTGCTCGAGGTCCTTCATGTGGGCGGGCGTATAGGCGGCATAGATATTGCCGGTCTTCATGTCGCAATCGATATCGTATTGCGAGACGATGCGGCGGATGATCTTGCCGCCTTCCTGCACCAGGCCGCCGACGAAGGCGCCGGCCTGGTCGCCGTAGCGGCGCTTGATCGTATCGAGGCTGGCGTTGAGGCCATTGACGATTTGGCCGCCGTTGCGGCCCGAGGCGCCCCAGCCGATGCCGGCGCCCTCGACCATCACGACCTTGTAGCCCTTTTCGGCAAGGTGGATGGCGGTGGAGAGGCCGGAATAGCCGGCGCCGAGCACGGCGACGTCGGCGGTGACAGCGCCTTCCAGCACTTTCGGCGTGCGGATGATGTTGCGGGAGGCGGCGTAGTAGCTGTCGGGATAGGCGCCGTTGCCGGCATAGGACTGGGTATTGGCCATCAGACGATTTCCAGGTAGGCGCTGAATTCGAAGTCGGTCACCTGTTCGGCAAAACCGGCGATTTCCTGCCGCTTGCAGGCGATCAGCATGGAGCGGAGATCCGTGTCGAAGATCTCCGAGACGATCGAGCCGTTCTCGAAGGCGGTGACGGCAGAGCCCCATTCCGAGGGGATGCGCGGCAGCTGCGAGAGATAGGCCCGGCCCGAGACCGGTGCCGGCGGCTCCCACTTGTTGCGGATGCCGACAAGGGCGGCGCCGAGAATGCCGGCCATGACGAGATAGGGGTTGGCATCGGCGCCGGCGACGCGGTGCTCGATGCGGCGCGCCTTGTTGCTGCCGCCGGGAATGCGGATGGCGGCGGTGCGGTTCTCGTAGCCCCACGAAACGGAGGTGGGGGCATGCGTATCCGGGCGCAGGCGGCGGTAGGAGTTGAAATGCGGCGCGAAGAGCAGCGTCGATTCCGCCATGCCGCGCGTCAGGCCCGCGACGGCATGTTTCATGATGTCAGAGCCCTCGGGCGTGTCGTTGTCGAAGACGTTGTTGCCGTCCTCGTCGATCAGGCTGAAATGCATGTGCATGCCGCTGCCGGAGCGCATGCCGTAGGGCTTTGCCATGAAGGTGGCGGCAAAACCATGCTTGCGCGCGACGCCCTTGATGATGCGCTTGAAGAACAGCGCGTCGTCGGCGGCCTTCAACGGGTCGTCGGAATGCATCAGGTTGATTTCGAACTGGCCGATACCGTTTTCGGCGACGGCCGAATCCGCCGGCACATTCTGCCGTTCGCATTCCGCATAGACGTCGGAAAAGAACTGGCCGAAATCGTCGAGCTCGTCGATGGAGAGGATGGCGTCGGAGTCGAGCCGCTTGCCGGTATAGGGCGAGATCGGCGGCTGTGCATGGTCGGGCTCGGCGTCGATCAGGTAGAATTCCATTTCCGAGGCGACGACGGGGCGCAGGCCGAGTTCGTGGTACTGGCGCACGATATTGGCGAGTGCCTGGCGCGGGTCGGCAAGGAACGGTGTGCCGTCCTCCTTGAACAGCCAGAGCGGCACGACGGCGGACGGCTTCAACGTCCAGCTGACGGGGAGCGCGCCACGACCGGTTGCGGCGCAGATGCCGTCCATGTCGCCCGAGGCGAAGACGTGGCTTGAGCCGACGATGTCCTCACCCCACACGTCCACGCCCACGATGGACAGCGGCATGCGAATGCCGCCCTTCAGCACCTTTTCCGCCTGCCCGACGGGCACGCGCTTGCCGCGCAGGATGCCGTTCAGGTCGCAGACCACGGCCTGGATGCTCTCCACGCCGTCGGCATTGATCAGCCAATTGGCATCATCGTTCGGAGTCATGGTTCCCTTCCGTATCACATAATTATTTTTGTGATCACATTTTCAAAATATGCACACTTTCTTGTCGGGGGTCAAGCTGCTAGAACCTGTCACAAAGCATAGGATAGCATCTGCAGCCTTTCGTGGAGGGATGGATTGGGCAATTTGGCGCTTGAGCCGCTGGACCGGCCGGACGGGATGACGACGCATGAATATGCGCATCGGCGCCTGCGCCAGGCGATCATGGTGGGCTCGATCCGGCCGGGGGAATCGTTGACGATCCGCGGCATTGCCGAAGCGATGGAGAGCAGCCCGACGCCGGTGCGCGAGGCGCTGCGCCGCCTTTCGTCCGAAGGGGCGCTGCGCGTGCTCGACAACAGGCGCATCATGGTGCCGCGCATGACGGCGGACCGGTTCAGCGAGCTCGTCTCGCTGCGTTCCGTGCTGGAGCAGCACGCCGCGCGCCGGGCGGTACCGCATATCACCGAGCGCCGGATCGACCGGCTGGAAGAGATCGACAAGGCGCAGGATGAGGCGATCGGGCGCAAAGACAATGCGAACGCCCTGCTCCTGAACCAGGAATTCCATCGCACGCTCTACACCGCCAATCCCGAGCAGGTGATCATGCCGATGGTGGAGAGCATCTGGCTCCAGCTCGGCCCCTTCCTCGGTATCGCCATGGAACATGTCGCCCAGCTCTACTTCGTCGATCGCCACCAGGAGGCCATCGAGGCGCTGCGCAAGCGCGATGAGGATGCAGTGGCGGCGGCGATCAAGGCCGATATTTCCGAGGGCATCGGCGGTTTCGAGCGGGCGGCGATCGAGAACCTGTTGCGGCTGGCAGGCCAGTAGCCGGCGCTGCGGGTGCCTTGTCTTGCCGGGGCACCCATGCATTGATGTGCAAACGAAAGATCCTTGGGGCAGGCATATGAAGACGGATGTCATCGTTCTTGGCGCGGGTGTTGTGGGTATTTCGACCGCGATTCATCTGGCACGGCGCGGCAAGTCGGTGGTGCTCGTCGACCGGCGCGGGGCTGCGGAAGAGACCTCTTACGGCAATGCCGGCCTCATCCAGCGCGAGGGCGTTTTCCCTTACGGCTTCCCGCACGATTTCGGTGCGCTCTTCCGTTATGCGTTGAACAACACGATCGACGCGCACTACCATCCCTCGGCAATCCCCGGCATCATCCCGTTCCTTGCCCGCTACTGGTGGCATTCCGGTTTTCGCCAGCACCAGAGCATCGCCCATCTCTATGCACCGTTGATCGAGAACTCGATTTCCGAGCATGCCGACCTCATCGCCGCCTCGGGCGCTGAAGACCTTATCCGCAAGGACGGCTGGATGAAGGTGTTTCGCACCGAGAAGGAGCGTGACAAGGCCTATGCGGATGCGGAAAAACTCTCCGCCAATTTCGGTGTCAACCACCAGAAGCTGACGACCCGGGAGGTCGCCGAGGCCGAGCCGTCCATTCGCGTGGAGCTCACCGGCGGCCTGCGCTGGACCGATCCCTGGTCGATCCTCGACCCGCAGAGCCTGCTGAAACGCTACCTTGCCTATTTCCAGTCGCTCGGCGGCGCGCTGAAGTCGGGTGATGCGGCGACCATCGAACATGTGCTTGAAGGCGAGGGCTGGCGCATCGCCACGCCGGAGGGACCGCTGGAAGGCAAAGAGGTCGTCGTCGCACTCGGTCCTTGGGCCGATACGGTGACGCGCAAGCTCGGCTACCGCTTCCCGCTGGCGGTGAAACGCGGCTATCACATGCACTACGGCACGGAAGACGGTGCGAAGCTCAACAATTGGGTGCTCGATGCTGAACGCGGCTATTTCCTCGCGCCGATGCAACGTGGCATCCGCCTGACGACCGGCGCCGAATTCGCCAAGCGCGACACGCGCAAGACGCCGGTGCAGCTTCGCAGGGCGGAAAAGGTGGCGCGCGAGTTCTTCCCGCTCGCCGAGCGGCGCGACGAGGAGCCCTGGATGGGCGCCCGCCCTTGCACGCCGGACATGATGCCTGTTATCGGCAAGGCGCCGCGCCATTCCGGCCTCTGGTTCGCCTTCGGCCACGCCCATCACGGCATGACGCTGGGCCCGATCACCGGCCGTGTGCTGGCGGAAAAGATGCTGGGCGAGCGCACGGTCATCAATATCGGGCCTTACCGACCGGAGCGGTTCATCGCCTGAGGCGGTTGCACGACGAATCCGCCGCAGTGCGGCGTAGCTTGAGTTTGTGGCATGGATCCTCGGCTCAAGGCCGACGATGACCGCGGAGAGGTGGAGAGCCTTGGTTGGGGTCGTCTGGTCCGGTGTGGCAGCCTACCGCCTGATCCGCGTCGACAGGATGATCGACGACAGTGTGCGTTCCACGCCGTCGATAGCGCCGATGCGGTCGATCAGGTGATCGAGTTCGGCGATCGACGTCGCCTCGACCACGGCGATCAGGTCGAAACTGCCGCTTACCGAATGTAGGGTGCGTACGGCCGAGATGGCGTGCAGTTCCGTGGTGATGCGCGCCAGCGTCTTCGGCGCGATGGTGATCAGTACATGCGCCTTCACCATGCCGCTCTCATAGGCGTCCGAAAGCTTGACGCCATAGCCGGCGATCACGCCGTCCCGCTCCAGCCGGTCGATTTTTGCCTGCACGGTCGTGCGTGAGAGGCCCAGTTTGCGGGCGATCGTGGCTGTCTGTTCGCGGGCGTTCTCGCTGAGGATGGCGAGAAGTTCGCGATCCTTGGCGCCTAGCGTCGAAATGCTCATTTTAACCGTTATTCTGCCGATACTGATGATTGATTATGCCAGATATGGCGCTTTAAATCGACAGTCTTCCCTCTCAAAATAAACGCATCAATTCATGCCGGAGGGAAATCACATGAAGGACATCGTCGTCATCGGCGCGGGCAAGATCGGCTCCACCATCGCCCGCATGCTGGCTCACAGCGGGGATTACCGCGTCACCGTCGCGGACCGTTCGGACGAGCAGCTTGCCGCCATCGAGCGCCACGATGCCGTTTCGACCGCCGTGGTCGATATCGCCGACGGCGCCGCGCTCCGCGCCCTGCTCGCCGGCAAGTTCGCCGTCCTCTCCGCTGCGCCCTATCATCTGACGGTCGCCATCGCGGAAGCCGCAGCAGACGCGGGCCTGCACTATCTCGACCTCACGGAAGACGTCGAATCCACCCGCCAGGTCAAGCGCATCGCGGAAAACGCCAAGACGGCCTTCATCCCGCAGTGCGGCCTTGCACCGGGTTTCATCTCCATCGTCGCCAACGATCTCGCCAGCCGCTTCGATTCGCTCGAAAGCGTGCGCATGCGCGTCGGTGCGCTGCCGCAGTACCCGTCCAACGCGCTCAACTATAACCTGACCTGGAGCACGGACGGCGTTATCAACGAATATATCGAGCCCTGCGAAGCCATCGTCGAAAGCGCGCTGATCGAGGTTCCGGCCCTCGAAGAGCGCGAGGAATTCTCGCTCGACGGCGTCACCTATGAAGCTTTCAACACCTCGGGCGGCCTCGGCACGCTCTGCGAGACGCTGAAGGGCAAGGTTCGCACGCTGAACTACAAGACGATCCGCTATCCCGGCCACGCCGCCATCATGAAGGCGCTGCTGAACGACCTCGGCCTGCGTCACCGCCGCGAAGTTTTGAAGGACATTTTTGAAAACGCCCTGCCGACCACCACGCAGGACGTCGTCATCATCTTCGTCACCGTCTCGGGTCGCAAGGGCGGTCGCCTGATTCAGGAAACCTACGCCAACAAGGTTTACAGCGCCCCGGTCGCCGGCGCCCTGCATTCGGCCATCCAGATCACCACGGCCGGCTCGATCTGCGCCGTGCTCGACATGCTCGCCGACGGGTCGCTGCGCGCCGAAGGTTTCGTTCGCCAGGAAGAAATCGCCCTCGACGCCTTCCTCGCCAACCGCTTCGGTCACTACTACGCCCAGGAGCACCACGGCGCCCGCGCAGCCTGATTTTTAAAGCCCATTAAACGCCCCGGCCAGAAGGCCGGGGCGTTTTCGCATCTGTGGCTCAGCCGCGGGGAAGTAGAGAACGCCACAAGGCGCGAACCCATAAAAATGGGGCCTCTTGCGAGGCCCCTTTTCTTTTGCCGATTTTTGCTTTGCCGCTCAGACGAGCCGGGCGCAGGCGTCTGCGATGCGCTTCAGCGCTTCCGCCAATTCGGCTTCCGACGTGGCGTAGGAGATGCGGAAATAGGGCGAGAGGCCGAAGGCCGAACCCGGAACGACGGCGACATGGGCGTCTTCGAGGAGATAATCCGTGAAGTCGCTGTCTGCCTCGATGCGCTTGCCCCTGGGTGTCACCTTGCCGATAACGCCAGCGCAGCCGGAGAAAGTGTAGAAGGCACCCTCGGGCGTGCGGCAGGTGAGGCCGGGGATGGCGTTCAACGCGGAGACGACGAGATCGCGGCGGTGCTTGAAGCTCGCCTGGCGGTCCTTCAAGAAGTCCTGCGGGCCGTTCAGCGCCTCGACCGAGGCGGCTTGGCTGACGGAGGAGGGGCAGGAGGTCGCCTGGCTCTGGATCACCGCCATGGCCTTGATCAGCGCCTTCGGGCCACCGGCATAGCCGATGCGCCAGCCGGTCATGGCATAGGCCTTCGAGACGCCGTTGATGGTGAGCGCACGGCTCTTCAGCCGCGGTTCGATGGCAACGGGGGTGACGAAGTTGAATCCATCGTAGACGATGTGTTCGTACATGTCATCGACCATCAGCCAGACATGCGGGTGTTTCAGCAGCACGTCGAGCAGCGGGCGGTAGTCGGCTTCGCCATAAGCAGCGCCCGAGGGGTTCGAGGGCGAGTTGAACAGCACCCAGCGGGTCTTCGGCGTGATCGCTTTTTCGAGCTGCTCGGCCTTCAGGCGAAAACCGGCTTCGGCATCGCAGGGGATCAGCACCGGCACGCCGCCACAGATCTCCACGATGTCGGAATAGGACGTCCAGTAGGGCGTCGGGATGATCACCTCATCGCCCGGATTGATCGTCGCCATGAAGGCGTTGAACAGGATCTGCTTCGCGCCCGTCGCGACGGTGACTTCGTCGAGCGCATAGTCGACATTGTTTTCGCGGCGAAATTTTTCGGTGATCGCCTTTTTCAGCTCCGGCGTGCCGTCGAGCGCGGTGTACTTGGTGTCACCACGGTCTATGGCGGCCTTGGCGGCAGCCTTGACGTTGTCGGGCGTATCGAAATCCGGCTCGCCGGCGCCGAGAATGATGACTGGTAGGCCGTCCTTCTTCATGGCAGAGGCGCGGGCGCCGATCTGCAGGATTTTGGAGACGCCGATGGCGGCGATGCGCGAGGCGGGCTGGAAGCCCGCCTCCTCGATTTTGCTTGCGACGGTCATGGCCGATTACTCGATATCGAAGGAGACGCCCTGGGCGAGCGGCAGGGCCTTCGAATAGTTCACCGTGTTGGTGGCGCGGCGCATGTAAGCCTTCCAGGCGTCGGAGCCGCTCTCGCGGCCGCCGCCGGTTTCCTTCTCGCCGCCGAAGGCGCCGCCGATTTCGGCGCCGGACGTGCCGATGTTGACATTGGCGATGCCGCAATCCGAACCGTCGACCGACAGGAAGCGTTCGGCCTCCTGGACGTTGAGCGTGAAGATCGACGACGAGAGGCCGGCGGCGACAGCGTTGTGATCGTCAAGAACGGCGTCGAAGTCGGAGTACTTCATGACGTAGAGGATCGGCGCGAAGGTTTCTTCGAGAACCGGGCCGGCCTGCTTCGGCATTTCGACGATGGCCGGCTTCACATAGTAGGCCGTGTCCTTGCCGGCGTCGGCAACGCGCTCGCCGCCGGTGACGGAACCGCCCTCGGCCTTGGCCGCTTCCAGCGCCTTCTGCATGCCGTCGAAAGCCTGCTTGTCGACGAGCGGGCCGACGAGGGCCGAGGTTTCCAGCGGGTTGCCGACGGAAACGCTGGTATAGGCCTTCTTCAGGCGCGGCACGAGCTGGTCGTAGACGCTGTCATGCACGAAGAGGCGGCGCAGCGTCGTGCAGCGCTGGCCGGCGGTGCCCATCGCACCGAAGGCAATCGCGCGCAGCGCCATGTCGAGATCGGCCGAGGGGCAGACGATGCCGGCATTGTTGCCGCCGAGTTCGAGGATCGAGCGGGCGAAACGCTTGGCGAGACGCGGGCCGACTTCCTTGCCCATGCGGGTGGAGCCGGTGGCCGAGACGAGCGCGACCTTGTGGTTGTCGACGAGGGCTTCGCCGATGGTGCGGTCGCCGATGAGGACGATCGACAGGTTCGCCGGGGCATCGCCGAAGCGGGCGAGGGCGCGCTCGAAGATCGCCTGGCAGGCAAGCGCCGTCAGCGGGGTCTTTTCGGAGGGCTTCCAGACGATGGAATTGCCGGCGACGAGGGCGAGTGCGGCGTTCCACGACCAGACGGCGACCGGGAAGTTGAAGGCCGAGATGATACCGACGACGCCGAGCGGGTGCCAGGTTTCCATCATGCGGTGGCCGGGCCGCTCGGTGGCGATGGTCAGGCCGTAGAGCTGGCGGGAGAGACCGACGGCGAAATCGCAGATGTCGATCATTTCCTGCACTTCGCCGAGACCTTCCGAGGTGATCTTGCCGGCTTCGATGGAAACGAGGCGGCCGAGATCGGCCTTGGACGCGCGCAGTTCCTCGCCGAGCAGGCGAACGAGTTCGCCGCGCTTGGGTGCGGGCACGAGACGCCAGGCCTTGAAGGCGTCGTGGGCGGCGTCGATCGCCTTGTTTGTGTCAGTGGCCGAGACGGTCTTCAGCTTGCCGATCTCCTCGCCGCTGACGGGGCTGTAGGAGGCCATGTCGCCGCCCTGCCAGGCGCTGCGGGCAACGCCGAGCTTGTCGAGAAGGGCTGCGGTTTCCTGTTTCACGTCGACGTTCGTCATGGGGTGTCTCCCTGTCGGTTTCTTAAAAGGTGATCGCGCCGAGCGGGCCCGGCGAGGTGATGGTCTTCAGTCCGGCCGCGAGCTCGCGGAGCTTTTCCGGGGTGTATCTGTCATAAAAAACCTGGTTCTTGCGGCCGATGGCGTGTTCCGCGCTGAAGCTGCCACCGAATTGCTCGACGGCGACGGTGAAGACCCATTCGCGCAGATCCGCTTCGAAATCGGGATCGGCGAGCCGAGGATCATCCTTCGCGACGACCAGATTGAAGTGCACGCCGCCGTCGCCGATATGGCCGAAGTCGCAGATCGTGACGTCCTCGAAATGGTCAGGCATGTCCGCCTTCATATGGGCGAGGAAGGGCATGATGTCACCCCGGCGGAAGGACAGATCGAAGGCGATCAATCGTCCACGATGCTTCACGCCTTCGGACAGTGCATGGCGCAGCGCCCAGATCTCGTGCGGCGGGCCGACGAATGCGTCGGCGAGCGGCGCATCCTCGCGCTCCCAAATCGCGGCCAGCACCTCCTCCAGCACCGCATCAAGCGGCTGCTCAACCTCGCGCGGCGGGCTTGAACGGGAGATCTCCGCAAGGATGACGAAGTCGGGCACCACGCCACCCTGGAAAGGGTTGCGCAGCGACGGCACATGGTCGAGCGCGGCGGCGACCGCGTTGCCGGACATGCCTTCGAAAGCCGAGAGGTAGCTGCCGAGCGCGTCTTCCATGGCGACGAGCAGCGTTGCCACCTGCTCTGCCGAGGCGGGCACGAGCAGGGCGGTGGCAGACTGTTTCGGTGCCGGTTCGAGGTTCAGCACGCATTCGGTGACGATGCCGAAAGCGCCCGACGTACCGATGAAAAGCTGCTTCCAGTCGACACCGGTATTGTTCTTGCGCAGATCCGAAGACAGGTCGAGCACGGTGCCGGCCTCGTCGGCGAGCACCACCGTGAGGCCGAGAACGTTGCGGCGCACGTCGCCGTAGCGCAGGAAGCGCGAACCGCCGGTGTTCGTCGCGATCATGCCGCCAAGACGCGGGTCGGCGCCGAGGTCGATCGGAAAGAACAGGCCGCTCTCTTCGAGCCGGCCGTTGAGGTCGGAAAGGCGCAGACCCGCTCCGGCCGTGACGGAACGGTTTATCCGGTCGAGCTCGAAGGGCGCGTTCAGGCGGTCGAGGCTGAGCACACCCTGAAGGCCGCTACCGTCAGGCGTCGAGCCGGAGACGAGACCGGTATTGCCGGATTGCGGCACGAGGGCGATGGCGTTCCTCACGCAGTAGGAGACGACGGCAGAGGCCTCTGCCGTCGTGGCCGGACGCGCGACGAAAGCGGCGCGGCCCTTGTCATAGCGCGCGCCGGTCTCGTAGGCAGCCATGTCGGCTTCCTCGGTGAGAAGGCCCTTCTCGCCGGTGATGCCTTTCAGTACTTCGATATGGCGTGCCTCGATCATGCGTTCTTCCGTCACTCCGCAGCGGCAGCCATGTTCACGATGCCGAGGCACATTTCAAGCGACGCGCGCTGGATGGCGGCATAGTGCGCGAATTCGTCGAGCACGGCGGCGCCGAGATCGCGCTCGAACATCACCTGGTTCGGGCTTGCGACGAAGTCCTGGGTCGCGTCGTCGCCGAGGTTCGACTGGAAGATGCCTGCGGCACTGACCGGCAGGAAGTCCTCGTAGACGATTGGATCGAAGCGGATGAGGCCGGCTTCGATCGCCGTTTCGAGATCGGCGTTGCGGCCGGTGACGGCCTTGCCCTTCTGTGTCAGGGAGTAGGTGAAGTAGCCGAGGCCTGCCTTGCGGATGCCGTCCCAATCATCGGGAAAGGTCTTGAAGACGTCGGAGAGAGCGGCTTCGTATTCGTCAGCGTTGGAGCCGTCAGCGGCAGGACGCACGCGGGCGCGCGTCTCGGTCAGCAGCCCGTCATAGAGCGCGCGGCCCTTCGGCGTCAGCGCCACGCCGCGCTGCTCGATCTCGCCGAAGCGGGCCGTGTGGGAGCCTTCCTGCCAGGTGCCGTCGGCGCCGATGAAGGAGACGGCCTCTTCCAGGGCCTTGAACGAGGTCTGGCGCAGGAGGATCGGGCAGGTTCGGGTCGGCGGACCTTCGACGACGGCCTTAGGGGCGATGCCCTCTTCCGGCATGCGGGCCTGCACCTTGTCGATGTCGAGCGTGCGCGGCGTCAGGTGGTTGATGTGCGGACCCTTGAAGGAGACGACGTCGGCGATCAGACGATGCGCATCGTGCAGGCGCTTGTACATACCGGTGCTGACGATGGCCTGATCGTGCCAGCGGAAGGTTTCCAGCAGTTCGGTGACGAAGCGGGCGGCATCGGCCGCATCGAGGCCGCCGTTGCGTTCGGCCTTCTCGATCAACCTGACGGCCTCGTCGGTAAAGATCTTGCGCGCGGCGAGCACGTCGGCCGCTTCCTCGCGCAGCGTCTCGTCGGCGATGAGATCGAGGCGCAGCAGCGAGGTGAAGACGCGGAAGGGATTGCGGTTGAGGCTTTCCTCGCCGACCGGGCGGAAGGCGGTGGAATGCACCGGCACGCCCGCGGTGGAGAGATCGTAGTAGCCCACCGGATACATGCCCATGACGGCAAAGGCGCGGCGCATCATGGAAAGCTCTTCCGGCGTGCCGAGGCGGATGGCACCGTGGCGTTCCTCGGAGATGCGCTCCAGCGTGTCCGTCGCCTCGAGACGTTCCTTGAGGACGGGGTCGGCGGCGAGCGTCTCGGCGTTCACATCGGCCACCAGCGCCATCAGCGTGCCATAGGCCGGAACCTCGGTGCGATACATGGCGGACATGGCAGCGGAGAAGTCCGCGCGGATCGTGTCGGCGGAAACGTGCAAATTTGCTTTCATGGCGAGTGATCTCATCTCGGTGTTGCGCAATTCCAGGAAAACCGCTTCACACTTTTCGTGGAATTGCTTTAGAAGGGTGGGAGGCCCTGATCATTCTCAAAACGGATCATACCGGATCGTTTCTTCCCGCGATTGCGACCGTTCTGACTATGTTGATGCGAGGAAAGAATGAAGCTCAGTCGAAGGCTGATCCCTGACGTCACCACGCTGCAAGCGTTCGAATGTGCTGCCCGTCATGGCAGCTTCACGCAGGCGGCCCATGAGCTGAACCTCACCCAGAGTGCCGTCAGCCGCCAGATCAAGGACCTCGAGGAACAGCTCGGCGTGCTGCTCTTCGAGCGTGTGCGCCAGCGCGTGGTGCTCTCCGACGACGGCCGCCGTTTCCTGCCGGAAGTACGCAAGCTGCTGCATCAGACGGAAGAGACCATGCTGCGCGCCATGGCGTCGGCCTCTTCCGAGCACAGCCTTTCCATCGCGACGCTGCCGACGTTCGGAAGCCGCTGGCTGACGCCGCGTATACCGGGTTTTCTCGCGGAAAATCCGGGCACGATCGTCAACATCGCCTCGCGCTCGGCGCCATTCGATTTCGACGAGGAGAATTTCGACCTTGCGATCCACTACGGCCAGCCGGTCTGGGGGCGGGCGCCCTCCTCCCATCTGTGCAG